>Ga0315280_10002220_pt1 | contig 31772 bp, 26 predicted proteins | sample YL17G06_40_MG_FD_203697 | JGI IMG/M metagenome (GOLD analysis project Ga0315280, IMG submission 203697) | Sediment microbial communities from Yellowstone Lake, YNP, Wyoming, USA - YL17G06_40 | ecosystem: Environmental > Aquatic > Freshwater > Lake > Sediment | place: USA: Wyoming | collected... | reverse complement strand
TGCTGATGATCCAGCGTGTTGGCGACGAAAATGGCAAAGAAGGCGGCGTCCACTCCGCCCTCTTTCATCCGGATCAAATCGACATTGTTTCTCTCCGATTTCTGTCCGATATCAATTTCCCTCTCCAACATCACCATCGGTGTATCGCAGTGGGTGTCGATGACAATGGCCCGGTGGTGGATTTTTAAGGCCTTCTGCCAGAGCTCCGGGTCCAGCTTTTCCTGGCAGTATCCGCCTCCGGCAAAAACCATTGTCAGCAGGACTGTCTGAATGGCGAAAAAAGTTTTGCTTGAACCTTTCATTAGAGCCTCCGATAAAGAAGTATACCCGAGGAGCTGAAAAAATGCCAAAGGGAATAATCTTCGGCTTGCTTAGAATAAAAAGGATTTTTTGTTCGGTTGAAAAATTTCCCAGGAAGTTTATAATACTTACTCTATTTCGAGAATATCAGGTCTCGATAAAAGCGGAAGATCTTAGGGAAGAAAAATCCATGAAGAAGAGATGGACAGCAGCGTATTGCTTATTCATTCTTTTGATTCTTAACGGCTTTTCTGCCTCGGCCACGCCAGCCCAAACTCTTCGCGCTGTGCATGTCGAGAAAGGGCCGAAGTTTGATGGATACCTGGACGATAAGGTCTGGGAACAGGCTATCCTCTTTACAGGATTCAAGATGGTCGAACCCAACCCCAACGGCGAGCCGACTGAGAAGACAGAGCTTCGCATCATTTACGACCGGGACAATTTTTATCTGGGAATTCATTGTCTTGACCGCACACCCTCCAAGATATCAGCTCAAACCATGGCCCATGATGCCTTTGATGATGAAGGGGCGGGCGATGACCTCATCCGGGTTCTCCTCGACCCTTTTCAGGATAAACGAAATGCCTACATCTTTTTTGTCAACCCCCGGGGGTCCCGGAGCGAGGGCTTAGCTTACGGCGAACACTTCAGCTTGAATTGGGACGGAATCTGGGATGCGCGGAGCCGGATTCTCAAGGACGGCTGGAGCGTCGAAATCAAGATTCCCTTCAAGACCATCTCCTTCAACCCCCGTTTGGACTACTGGGGATTGAACGTGGAGAGGTATATTCCGAGAAAGCTTGAGACTATTCGGCTCTCGGGAACAAACAGGGACAGTTTCTTTTATAATGCGATGGAGGCTGCTCCCTTAGAAGGAATCGCCGGGATTAAACAAGGCAAGGGGATGACCTTCAGGCCTTACGGGAAAGCGAGCACTTCCAATAACTTTGAGCCTGGTTCTGAAGCCGAACAAAAATTGGATGGCGGGTTCGATATCTACAAAAATTTCACGCCCTACTTGGTTGGAGCCTTCTCTTACGGCACCGATTTCGCCGAGACCGAGGTTGATGAACGGCGTATCAACCTGACCCGCTTTCCGCTCTTCTTCCCGGAGAAGCGGACCTTTTTTCTCGAGGGATCGGAAATTTTTAATTTCGGCACCTCGAGCGGATCTGACTCGAGCTTTATTCCCTTTTTCAGCCGGCGGATTGGGCTTTATGAGGGTGATCAGATTCCTGTTTTATTCGGGACTAAGGTGTACGGCAAGCTGGGTAACACCAACCTTGGCTTTCTGGATGTTCAAACGAAGAAATTTTCGGAGCTTGGACTCGCGAGCGATAATTTTTTTGCCGGCCGCATCTATCAGAATATTTGGGCTGAGAGCAAGGTTGGGCTGATTTTCACCAATGGAGATCCTTCCGGTGGAAGAAATCAGCTCCTCGGGTTAGATTTTACTTACAGCACCTCACGGTTTCAGGGAAACAAAAACTTTTTGGTGGGTATCTGGTCGGTCTATAACTGGAATAAGGAAAAGACGGGCAGGTCTTATGGCTTCGGGCTTAGGATGGATTACCCGAATGACCTCTGGGATGTCTCTCTCACTTACAATTATTTTGGCGATGCCCTGAATCCTGGCCTGGGATTTCTGCCGCGAGACAATGTCCAGACGTTAAGCAGCGGAATAGCGTACTCGCCGCGGCCAGAAAAAGGCTGGATTGGGAAATGGATTCGCCAATTTTCCTTTGAGTTCAGGCCGCAATTCTATTGGGACCTGAAGGGAAGACTTGAAACCTACGAGATCAGGATATCTCCATTTAATGTCCACACAGAGAAGGGCGATCACATCGAATTCAATATCATTCCCAACCGCGATGTGCTTCCCTATGATTTTGAAGTGTCTGAAGGGGTTGTCATTCCCAAAGGCGCTTACAATTTCACGAATTACGTCCTTGAATATAGCTCCCCATCTTACTATCCCTTGTCTGTTGATGTCGACTACAGGTTCGGCCAATTCTATTCCGGGACTCTTGGCGAAGCAGAGATAGGGCTCAGCTATAAATACAAAGGCTATGTCTCGCTTTCGATTTCTTCCAATCTCATACGCGGGCGGCTGCCCCAAGGAAATTTCGACGAAAATGTTTATCGGTTAAAGGCGGATTTTTTCCTTTCTCCAAACCTCGGGCTGATGAACTATATCCAGTATGACAGTGTCTCAAAAAATCTGGGCGTGAACATCCGTTTGCGCTGGCAGATTTCGCCCGGCAATGAGATTTATCTGGTTTATAACAAGAGCTGGGAAAGGCGGTGGGATCCTGTCAGTCGCTATATTCCGATCGGGGAATACGGCGCGATCAAGATTCAGCTCAGCATCCGGCCGTAAACAGAAAATCCGTTTGTCATTCCCCCAGCCCTGGATATAATAGTGGGCACGAAAAGAAGGAGAGTCCCATGGGTTTACACTGGCTTGATTTGACGATTTTTGTGGCCTTTTTTGCTGTTGTCGTCGGTGTGAGCATGTACAAGAGCCGGCGTGAAAAAACCGGCGAGGATTTTTTTCTGGCCGGCCGCGGACTCGTCTGGCCGCTGATTGGATTTTCTCTTATCGCCGCGAATATCTCGACCGAGCATTTTGTCGGCATGTCCGGACAGGGGGCGGGCATTATGGGGATGGCTGTGGCCAGTTACGAATGGATGGCGGCGATAACGCTCGTCTTTGTTGCATTGTTTTTTCTTCCCAAGTTCCTGCGGAGCGGGATTTATACGATCCCCGAATACCTCGAATACCGCTATCATCCTGCCGCTCGTGGCATCATGGCTTTTTATCTTGTCGTCATTTATATTGCCGTCAGCATCTCGGCTGTCGTGTATACGGGCGCCCTGGCGCTTCATACAATCTTTGACTTTGACCTCACCAAATCCGTCTGGCTCATCGGCATCATCGCCGCCATTTATACAACCTGGGGAGGGCTGAAGGCTGTGGCCTGGGCTGACCTTTTCCAGGGATCGGGACTCATCCTCGGCGGTGTCGTCACCTTGATCCTGGGCCTCCGGGCTGTCGGCGGCATCGGCTCGTTCTTGGCTGCAAATCAAGCCAAGCTCCATATGATCCTTCCGGCAAATCATCCGGTCATTCCCTGGACGGCGCTTGTCGTCGGCTTGTGGATACCGAATTTCTATTACTGGGGCCTCAACCAGTTTATCACCCAAAGGACCTTGGCCGCCAAGAGCCTCAAACAGGGACAGTTGGGCATTATCTTTGCGGCTCTCTTGAAGCTGACCATCCCCTTCATCATCATCTTTCCCGGCATCATGTCCTATCAGCTCTTCAGGGATCAGCTCACGGCGCCGGGAGCGACGACGGACCAAGCGTATCCTCTGCTCATCAGGAATCTTGTCGGGCCGGGGTTCCGCGGGTTCATCCTGGCGGCGATCGCCGGCGCAGTTATCAGCACACTGAGCTCGCTGCTCAATTCGGTTGCCACGATCCTAACGATGGATATCTATAAAAGGCATCTGAAGAAAGATGCTTCCGGCGAATCGCTCGTGAAGATCGGCCGCTGGGCGACGCTGGCGTTTGTCCTGGCGGTCTGCCTGATCGCGCCGCATCTCGGAAACCCAAAATTCAAGGGGATTTTTAACTACATTCAGGAATTCCAGGGATATATTTCCCCCGGGATCTTGGCTGCTTTCGTCTTCGGCCTTTTTATCAAGCGAGCGCCGGCCATCGCCGGAATTGCCTCGCTCGTCTTATGCGCTCCGATCTATGGATTCCTTCAATGGCAGTTCGGCCACATCGCCTTTCTGAACCGCATGGCCATTACGTTTGTCATTTTGATTGTTATTTTGGCTGTCATCACGGCGATCAAACCTCTCAAAGAGCCAAAGGTCATGCCGGTCAAGGCGGATTTCGATATGAAATCGCCGGTTTCGCTGAAGTGGCTCTGCCTGCTCGTTATCTGCGTGACAATAATCCTTTACATCATATTCTGGTAAAGCTAAATTTGGGGGGAAACAATTTATTTGGGCTCGATATTCCTTGGCACAGGGACAATTCCGGCGAGCTCTCCGATCACATTGATCAGTTCAGTATTCGAAGGCACGACGATCTTGGCGTTCGTGGTCAAAGCCTTCTCCACGGAAAACCCGAGGACACGCCTATCTTTACCCCTTCCTAGCAAATTGACGGTCGGTCCTCATTTTGATATAAACACAGAGGAAAATAGGTAAAAAAATCGAAGGGCAAGGGTATTCCGTCTTGAGGTTCATGGGATGAAAAGAATTGAAAAAAGGAGGCAGCATGTCAGGTGAAGAACAGGAGAAGAAGCACAGATTTATGGTCCGGGCCATTAGCTTGTGGATTCTGGCCTCTATTTTTCTTGCGCGCTTTTCCTTAGGCCAGGACAAAAAAGAGCGATCTCCTGTTTTATCCAGCCTCAGCTTCCAGTTGAGCGGCTACACTCAATTCCTCTATGCTTACCGGGATAAGGGGATTGATTCGTTTTCCATCAGGCGGGCCAGGCTTTCTCTCACAGGAGAGGTTGTCAAAAAAATCCGGTTCAAATTGCAGACGGAGTTGGTGAAAAGTCCAGTCCTCCTGGAAGCGCAGGTGGATTTCCTATTCAATCCCATGCTGAGCTTGAGAATCGGCCAGTATTATGTGCCTTTCAGCTTGGAGAATACCACCTCCGACTCTGAGCTGGACACCCTCGATCGTTCCCAGGTCGTGGAGAAATTGGCTCCGAGCCGGGATAGAGGCTCTTCTGGCCGTGATATTGGAGCAATGCTTTTTGGCAAATTTTCCATTGTTGAGTATATGGCAGGTGTCTTTAACGGTTCAGGGATCAATAAAGCGGATACCAATAAACAGAAGGACATCAGTGCGAGAGTGATCTTGCACCCGGTGGAATTTCTCTCCGTTGGAGGCTCTCTCTACAATGGCCGCTATAGTCCTACTGAAGGCACTCCTCCCGTTACCCGGGACAGAGCCGGATTAGAAGCCACTTTAAGCCTCGGAGCATTTTCCTTGAAAAGCGAATATATTTCCGGCAAAGATGACCAAACTTCCAGGTCCGGCTGGTATATTCAGGGGGCGTACTTTTTCCTTCCCAAGAAACTTCAGGCCGTCGTCAAGTGGGACACATACGACGCGGATAAGGATATCTCCTCCGACCGGAGTGACGTACTCACTCTGGGGCTCAGCTGGTTTTTGTCAGAGAAGACAAAGCTCGTAGTGAACTATGACGTCGACAGAAAGGAAGGGGAAGGAACCACCAATTCGGCTGTTTTTGTCCAGTTTCAAGTAGGCTTTTAGGGGATACTGGGCCAAAGTCCGGTTTACAGCTTCTTATTGGTGCAGTGATGCTTGATGATGAGGTCATAGAATAACTGACCATCAACTTCTCGGATATTCTCATCCTTGTCGTCAAGAAAAGTCCTTCACCCCATCTCTTAGAGAAATTGAAAAGGATTTCCCGGGACATGCAATTTACCACGGCTATCAACGTGGGCGAGATCTATTATGGCGCGGCCAGAGCAAGAGTGAGCCTGATTTGCGGATTGCCTCGATTGTCCTTAATCATAAGCTTATTCTGATTACAGGGAATATTCAGCACTTCGAAAATATTCCGAGACTCGAAATCGAAAATTGGCTTAAATAAAAAGCTGCGAGACGCTGCTATCTTCAGGTTTACCTCCATGGTCGAGTGATTTGAAAGCCAGTAAGCCAGGAATCAGCAGTGCACGGCTGGTGCGTTTGACACTGGCAACTTCCCATGCTATAAGCATTTCTAAAATATAAGATTAAAAATAATCAACAAAGACGGAGAATGAGATTCATGATTTCCCTAAAAAAAATTGCGTGTTTTTTATTCGTCTCTTTCATGTTTATCACAGCAGGTCTTAGCGAAAGCGAGCCTGAATATTCTTTCCTTCTCCGTGAAGGATGGTTTATTCAATCCTCAGAAAAGGCCGCTGTCAAGGGTGAAGATATCTCGACGCCGGGCTTTTCCACGGAGAAGTGGTATCCCGCTTTGGTCCCGGGCACGGTCTTGGGCGCGCTTGTTCGCGATAAAGTCTATCGAGATATCTATGTCGGGAAGAACTTCGAATCGATCCCCGCCGAGCCGTTCACAGGCTCCTGGTGGTATCGCACAGAATTTGTTCTCGAAAGCGATCCCACTCATAACATGATCAGGCTGGAATTCGACGGCATCAACTATCGGGCCAATATCTGGCTCAACGGGAAGTTGGTGGCCGGCGCCGGCAAGGTTGCCGGGGCTTTTCGAAGATATGATTTCGATGTCACAGGCCTGCTGAAACCCGGCGCAAAAAATGCCCTGGCCGTTGAAATTTTCCCGCCTCAACCGGGCGACCTCGCCATAGGATTTGTCGACTGGAACCCAAGGCCCCCTGACAGGAACATGGGATTGTGGAGAGAAGTCAGAGTAATGAGAACAGGCGATGTCTCTCTTCACTTTCCTTTTGTCAAGAGCAAAGTGGACCTAGACACTTTAAATGAAGCCGAGCTCGAAATATCCGCAGAAGTCCGGAACGATAGCCAGAAAAAGGTTTCCGGCGTTCTGGAAGGGCAGCTGGAAACCATTCTCTTTTTCAAGTCTGTTGAGCTCGGGCCGGGCGAAACGAAATGGGTTGTTTTTTCGCCAGCCGACACTCCGCAGTTAATCATCAAGAACCCCCGCTTGTGGTGGACGCATGACTTGGGGAAGCCGGAACTCTACGACCTTCATCTCTCGTTCAGGACGGGGAACACCATCTCAGACAGCAAAGACGTCAGGTTCGGCATCCGCGAAGTCTCTGATTATTTCAATGAGGAAGGCCACAGGGGCTACAAGCTGAACGGAAAAAAAATCCTGATTCGGGGCGGTGGTTGGGTGGACGACCTCCTCCTCGATAACCACTACAAGAAGGTTGAGGCAGAGGTCAAATACGCCAGGCACATGAATCTTAACACGTTGCGACTCGAGGGTTTTTGGGGAACGAGCGAGGACTTGTATAATCTCTGCGATGAGAACGGGATATTCCTGATGGCTGGCTGGAGCTGCCAATGGGAATGGGAAAATTATTTCGGGAAGCCGACGGATGATTTCGGCGGCATCAAATCGCCGGAAGACATCAAGTGCGCCGCGCAATCCTGGAAGGATCAGGTCAAATGGCTGCGCAATCATCCCAGCATCTTTGTCTGGCTCATGGGAAGCGACCTTCTGCCGCGGCCGGCGCTGGAAAAAGAGTACCTCCAGATTTTGTCTGTGGAAGACCCAGCCCGGCCGTCCCTGATTTCGGCAGGGGGCAAGGTCAGCACATTGACGGGAAAATCCGGCGTCAAGATGAACGGCCCTTATGATTATGTGCCGCCTCACTATTGGTATGTGGACAAAAAAAACGGAGGTGCCTTTGGCTTTAACACAGAAACAGGACCGGGCCCTCAGGTGCCGCCTGTGGAAAGCGTCAAGAAAATGATTCCAGAGAAAGACCTCTGGCCGATCAATGACGTCTGGCATTATCACTGCGCCAGGGGAGAGTTCAACACGCTCGATCGCTACAACGAAGCCATGACGAAACGCCTCGGAGCGCCGCAGAGTCTTGAAGAATACTGCCTGAAAGCACAGTTCCTGAATTATGAAGGCATGCGGGCGATGTTTGAGGCTTTTGGGGCGAATAAATTCACCGCCACAGGGATCATCCAATGGATGTATAACTCGGCCTGGCCCAAGCTCTGGTGGCAATTGTATGACTATTATCTGATGCCGAACGCCGCCTTTTACGGGGCCAGGAAAGCCTGCGAGCCCGTTCATATTCTCTATAATTATGGGAAAAGAGAAATCATCCTCGTGAATAATACTTTGAGGGATTTGGACGAATTAAGAGCGGCGATCAAAGTATACAATTTCGATTTAATCGATAAATTTTCTAAGGAATTGGCTGTCTCTCTGGCTCCCAATGAATCTCAAAGAATCTTTACCCTGCCCGACGTCCAAGGATTGAGCAAGACCTATTTTGTGGATTTAAGGATTTATGATAAAAGCGGCGCGCCTGTTAGCAGCAATTTCTATGTTCTCTCCACAAAACCGGATGTGCTGGATGAAGGGAAAATAACCTGGTTTGTGACTCCGGCCAAAGACTATGCGGATTTTACCGACCTCAATAAACTCCCTCAAGTCCAACTAAAAGCCAATCATCGCTACGCCAAAGAAGGCGCAAAAAATATTGTCACAGTTGAGCTGGAAAACCCGACCTCTCGCCTTGCCTTTATGGTCGAGCTCAGGCTTATAAAAGAAAAAAGCGGCGGATCCGTGCTTCCAATTTTTTGGGAGGATAATTATTTCTCCCTTTTACCGGGTGAGAAGAGGATCCTTCGCGGGTCTTTTGGCGTTGAGGATTTAGCTGGCGAGAAGCCCGTCCTCAAAATTTCAGGCTGGAATCTTAAACAGGAATGATTCCATGAAACGCAACTATTACATTGTCGCTCTGATTTTTCTCATCTTTTTTGTCATTTCTTTTTTGACCAACATCATCGGGCCGCTTGTCCCTGACATCATCCGCAGCTTCAACCTCAGCCTTACGCTTGTCGCCCTGCTGCCATTTTCCTTTTTTATCGCCTATGGAGTCATGTCGATTCCCGCCGGGATGATGGTGGAGAGATTCAAAGAGAAGCCGGTTATGGCCGCGGCATTCTGTGTGGCCTTTATCGGCGCGCTCTTGTTTTCCCTTCTGCCGTTCTATCGTGTGGCCATCCTTTCGCTCTTCTTGATCGGAGTCGGGATGGCCGCGCTCCAGGTTGCGATCAACCCCTTGCTCAGAGTCGCCGGAGGAGAGGAGCACTTTGCCTTCAACTCGGTTATGGCCCAGACTATCTTTGGCGGCGCCTCCTTCTTAAGCCCTTATGTTTACACGTATTTCGTCACCCATTTGAAGGATATCAGCGGCCAGAGCCATTTCTTGATCAAACTCATGGCCAAGCTCGTCCCGGCCGATCTCCCTTGGATTTCGGTCTATTGGGTCTTTGCCGCTGTGACCCTCATCATGGTCTTCGTTATCTTCCTTTCCAGATTTCCCGTCGTCGTCAGAAAGGAAGATGAGCGCGCAGGCGCTTGGGCGACGCACAAAATGCTCTTTAAGAAGAAAACTGTCATCCTCTATTTCTTCGGCATCATGGCTTATGTCGGCACGGAACAGGGAGTGGCCAACTGGATCTCTCAATTTCTGTTTGTTTATCACAAATTTGACCCGCAGAATGTGGGCGCGAGGACAGTCTCCTGGTTTTGGGGGATGATGACCATCGGCTGCCTGCTGGGACTGGTGCTGCTCAAGCTCATCGACAGCCGCAAAATCTTGATCGGATTTGCCTTAGCCGCGATTCTTTTCTTGTCCCTGGCTTTCTTTGGGCCTGGCCGCGTCGCCTTGATTGCCTTTCCTCTGGTCGGATTTGCGGCCTCCGTGATGTGGTCGATCATTTTCTCTTTAGCCTTGAATTCTATCGAAAGCCATCATGGGTCTTTTTCCGGGATCTTGTGCACCGGCATCATCGGAGGCGCCCTCGTTCCGCTCATCATCGGCCGGCTGGGAGACAGCTTTGGGCTGAGAGCAGGGATGTTCTTTTTGTACCTCACCCTGGCTTATATTCTGAGCATCGGCTTCTGGGCTCGGCCGCTGATCACCAATGAGACAATTTTTTCCAGGAAGAAGAAATTGGCCGCGGCAAATTAAAAGAAAGGCAAAATTTGATGTCTATTCTGGGAGTTGATTTGGGAGGGACGAATGTCCGCGCCGGCGTTGTCAAGGACAATCGGCTCGTCGAAGTCGTCTCTTCTCCCATAAATAATCAAGGCTCTCAAAGAGAAGTTTTGGAACAGATTTACCGCGTCATCGATCCTTTAGTCCAAAAGGGACTAAAGGGAATTGGGGTGGGCGTTCCGAGCGTCGTCGAGTTAAAAAGAGGGATCATTTACGATGTTCAGAATATCCCCTCCTGGAAAAAAGTGCCGCTCAAAACTCTCCTCGAGAAACGATATCACATCCCGGCTTACATCAACAATGATGCGAATTGTTTTGCCGTAGGAGAAAAATATTTTGGCAAAGCCAAAAAATATCGCCACGTCGTGGGGTTGATTGTCGGCACAGGCTTGGGCGCTGGCGTCATTACCAATGGACGGCTTTACAGCGGTGCGAATTGCGGGGCAGGGGAGTTCGGCATGATCCCCTATTTAGACCACAACCATGAATACTATTCGAGCGGCCAATTCTTTAAGAACGTCTATAAGATCTCAGGCAAGGAGTTGTTCGAGAGAGCCAAAAACGGGGACGGAGAGGCGATTCGCATCTTTGCTGAGTTCGGGAGCCACCTGGGGGAAGCAGTGAAGACCGTTCTCTACGCCGCCGACCCAGAAATCATCATCCTGGGCGGCTCGGTCACCAAGGCCTATCGGTTTTTCAGGAAGGCCATGTGGGAATCTATTAGAACTTTTGCTTACTCGCTCGTGCTCAAAAAGATCAAGGTTGAGGTCTCGAAAATCCGGAACATAGCCATTCTGGGCGCCGCCGCGCTTTATTATGATGCGACGGCGCAATAGAAAGTAAAAAAAGGAGGGTCTCTTCCATTTGGTGTTTGTGGCGATTTGGCGGGCTTCGGAGACGGCTTGGCTCCCCTTCAGGTTTTTCACGCCGTTCCCTCCCTGTCTTTCTCGGCCCCTGCGGAACTCGCGCTATGGATCATGGCGCTTCTTCGAAGACTGTTTATCTTTCCTCTCGTTCCCCTTTGATGGTTTCAGGCTCAAACACCCTCGGCGCCCGGCCGAGCCGGGTTCCCTCGAAAGACAGATCGGGAAGGCTAAACCTTCAAGGGTCGCTGCAGCCGTCTCCGAAGCCCGCTTCGACCTCCCGGTAGCCCGCACGAAATGGAAGAAAACCGCAAAGGATAATACGTGAAGGAGAAACTTATGAATTCGGTCCTTTTATGTCTATTGTTAACCACGTTTGGGTTTGTCCAGGATCAGGCCGAAAAGGCTTTGCCGCCTGTTCTTCAAGAACCCGGCAAGGTCTTGTTCGCCGGCGTCAGGTCGTCAACGTACGGCATAAAACCTTTTCCGGCGCCTCCGGAATGGCAGAAAGCCATAAAGACAATGAGCGGCTACTTTGAGGACTCGACCCCCTGCGGGATTTGGATAGTCGGCGAGCTGCGGCGGCCTAAGGATTGCTATCTTTATTTTCCCGGTGACGGCAAGGAATATCCCCATATCCAATTCGACCCTGTCGACAAACATGAAGAATTTCTCAGCGCTTTTGATAAAGCAGGGATAAAAGTCTTTTTGCAGGTGGAACCGGCCAACGCCGACATGATCACCTTAATCGATCTCGTGCTCGAGAGGTACAAGCATCATGAATGCGTGATCGGGTTTGGCGTGGACGTCGAGTGGCACCGGGAAGCGGATGATCCAGAGTGGGGGGTTAAAGTGGATGATGCGACGGCCGAGAAATGGGAGGCGAGGGTGAAATCTTACAATCCCCAGTACCGGCTGTTCTTAAAACATTGGGACAACCGCTGGATGCCGCCAAAATACCGAGGGAATATCATCTTTGTGGACGATAGCCAGGAGCTCAAGGATCTCAATGCCATGGTGATAGAATTTGTCAATGACTGGGCCAATTATTTTAAGCCGAATACCGTCTTCTTCCAGATCGGCTATCCTTCGGACAGACCCTGGTGGAAGCAGTTGAACAATCCCCCTAAAACGATCGGTGATGCCATTCAAACAAGGATAAAGCAGGACTGCGGAATCTTCTGGGTGGATTTCACCTTGAAAGAAGCCTTGCCCGCAGCAAAAGACAAGAAACCGTGATGAGACACAAAAAGATATCCCGATGGATAGCGGTTGGCTTTTTGTCGCTTGTTTTGTTGAGCGCCTCGCAGGGACAAGCTCTTCCAGGGCCGAATAAAGATCTTCTCATCGGAATCAAGATCTATGACTACAGGGGGGACTTCCGGAAATTGTTTGAAGAATGGCGCCTGCTCGGCATCAATACGGCTTTTGTGAGCCCGGCGCTTGAATCAAACCAGGAATTCAGGAGTTTGGCGAAGAAAAATGGCCTGGCCACATTTGTCATCGTTCCCATCTTCTACAATCCTGAGGAATTGGAAAAAAGGCCTGACCTTTTTGCCATGACCGCTCGGGGCGAAAAAGCCAGCGAGGAGTGGGTGAAATTCGTCTGTCCGACGCGAGAAGATGACCGGAGCCGGAGAATTGAGTATGTGAAAAATCTTGTGCGGGAGTTCAATCCTGACGGCATCAGCCTGGATTTTATCCGCTATTTTGTTTATTGGGAAAAAGTCTATCCCCAAATGACGCTCGATTCCCTGCCTCAGACATGTTTCGATCTTAGCTGTCTGGAGGCGTTTCAAAAGACGACGAGCATAAAGATCCCACCCAATGTTTCTGACACCAGCCAGAAAGCCCAGTGGATCATCACCAATCACCTCCAAGAATGGACGCAGTGGAAATGCGGAGTGATTGCCGGCATGGTCAAGGCGTTGACCGAGGGAGCAAGAAAGGTGAAGCCGAGCATCAAAATCAACGTCCACGCTGTCCCCTGGAGGAGGGAAGATTTCGGAGGGGCGATAAAAATTATTGCCGGCCAGGATCTGGCTCAGATTGCTTCCTTCACAGATTATCTTTCGCCGATGTGTTATCATCATATGGTCATGAGGAATCCCGCCTGGGTGCACTCTGTCGTTGAAGATGTTTACAATTGGACCCAGGGCCAAGTCCTGCCCAGTATTCAGGTTCAAGAAGCGTATATCACAACGACGCTTTCGGCCTCCGAATTTAAGGATGCCTTGACCGAGGCTCTGAAACCTCCCTCCAAAGGCGTTGTCTTCTGGTCCTGGGATACTCTCGAAAAGTCTCCAGAGAAAAAAGAAGCCGTTAAAGCCGCCTTAAAATCGATGAATTGATTTTCCAGTTCTTTTTGTTTGACAATAATTTTTTCCTCATTTATCATGCCATGAAAAAGGAATTCAGGCGATGAAACTTCGATTATTGCCCAAAGAAGAAAAGTTTTTTGAACTCTTTAAGCAGGACGCCGAGAATCTCAAAAAAGGAGTTGAGGCCCTCAAAGACCTGGTTGATCATTTTGAAGATGTTGAACAAAAGTATTTAAAGATCAAAGCCATCGAACACCAGGGAGACATAATCACCCACGATATTATCATCAAGTTGAGAGAAACATTCATCACTCCCTTGGAGCGGGAAGATATCCATGAACTGGCCAGCGGACTGGACGATGTCCTGGATTGCATTGAGGGAGTTGCCAGCCGCTTGAACTATTTCAAAATCGCACAGCCCACACTGGAGATCAAGAAACTTGTCGGCATTATCAATGCGGCCGTCGGACAGATTTATGAAGCGATCCTCCGCTTGGGGAAATTGGGGCATGTCGATTCCTTCTGTCGAGAGATCAACAGCCTGGAGTATCAAGCGGATCTCATCGGTCAGGAAGCGATTGCCAATCTTTTTGAGAAAACTCAAAAGGTGGAAGGCCTCAAAGATTTGATTAAACTCAAGGAAATTTACGGGCGCCTCGAAACTGCCGCCGACCGTTGTGAGGATGTGGCGAATGTGATCGAAGGGATCATGGTTAAGTCCAGCTGATTTTCATGCCGAGCCTGAGTTTAGTCTTCGTCATTTTCATCATCCTTGTCGCTTTAGCCTTTGATTATACCAACGGTCTTCATGACGCCGCTAACTCTATTGCCACCATTGTTTCGACCCGTGTTTTGAGCCCGCGGCAGGCCGTTATCTGGGCGGCTTTCTTCAATCTCGTGGCCTTCCTCATTTTCGGCACAGCCGTGGCTCAGACCATCGGTAAAGGGATGATTGATATCAATGTGGTGACGCCTCTCGTCATTTTTGCAGGCCTCATCGGTGCCATCGGCTGGAATCTTCTGACCTGGTATTTGGGAGTTCCGACAAGCTCCTCTCACGCCCTCATTGGCGGCTATGCGGGAGCCGCCGTCGTCAAAGCGGGCTTTGGAGTTATCATCCCTCATGGCTGGGTAAAAACCCTTATCTTTATTGTTCTCGCTCCTGTGCTTGGCCTCATTTTGGGTCTCCTTTTGCTTATCATCACCAGTCGGATCCTGTCTAAAAAGCATCCTGCTTCCATAAACTACTGGTCGCGGCGTTTCCAGTTGCTTTCCGGGGCTCTTTACAGTCTTGGCCATGGCGGAAACGACGCTCAAAAAACCATGGGAATCATCGCCAGCCTCATTTTTTCGGTGGGCTGGATCAGAACATTCCATATTCCCCTTTGGGTTGTTTTGAGTGCGCATTCGGCAATAGCCTTAGGAACCCTCTCAGGGGGTTGGCGGATCGTGAAAACCATGGGCCAGAAAATCACAAAGTTGAGACCCATCGATGGTTTTTGCGCCGAAACTGCGAGCGCCATCAGCATCTTCACGGCGACCCATTTGGGCGTGCCGGTCAGTACTACCCATGTCATCACAGGAGCTATTTCTGGAGTCGGAGCCGCCAAGCGTCTTTCTGCCGTGCGCTGGGGCGTCACTTTGCAGATTGTCTGGGCCTGGATTTTTACAATTCCCGGGGCGGCTGCCATCGCCAGCTTGTTTTATTTCTTATTGAGCCTCGCCGCCAATATTTTTTAAAAGTGAAGGAGAGTCTTCATGGCTAAGTTTGAAGGGGTGAAGTGGGCTCCCCGGCAGATGAGCTACAGGCTCGCGGAAAAGCAATTTGCCATCTTGGAGGCTGACGCCAAGGTCTATGCCGTTTCCCGGTCTCTTCATTATGGCTTGTTCTTGGCTTTTGAAGGCATCCGGTTTTTCTGTAAGAAGAGTCAAAACGGCAGGATTGAGGTCATCTTCCTCAACTGGCACAAGAATCTCGAACGGTTCCAGAAAGGCATAGCCTTTAATTTGAGCGTCGACCAACAGCAGCTTATCCCTTCTGTCAAAGAGCTGGAAAATGTCTTCATCCATCTCTATTTTAGGGACTCTTCCATGAGAGGCTTTTTGGAAGAGATGGCGGACCTCGGAGCGCAGGGCTATCTGCGGCCTTTCACCGTCGATGAGGAACAATCCATCGGAGTGACTTTTCCCACTCAGCCGTCAATCCGGGCCATGGCTTGCCGCTATGACCGCTATCTTGGAGAGCCGTTTTGCGGCGTCGTAATCCCTCATCTGGTCCGGGCTTTGGGGATCAATAAAACCGGCTGCCTCAAATTGGGGATTAATTATGTGATGAGTGTGAAGGCTATCGACGAGGCGAGAAAATTCTGCCCGGAGGCGGCTTCTGCGCTCTTTCTGGATGACAACGTTCAGGCCCGGATTGAGGACCGTCATATCACCGAATGGGACTCGTCTTGCTGTCTTTTCGGGCTGCGCGACGGCACGGTCATCAAAATTCCCGAAAGCCCGCTCATTCTTCCTTCCGTGACCATTCAGGGAATAGTGGCTATTCTTGAGAACATGGCCGTGCCTGTCGAAGAAAGGCCTTTCCCTTATGGAGAGCTGCTTCGGAAAGTGGAGCAAAAGGATCTCGTTGTCGCCTGCAGCGTCGGGACGGCTGGAATCCTGAACAGGTGCCACAAATTCATCCTGGTCAATGACAAGGGCAGCATTGTGGCCACGCACTATCCCGACGAGAATCATCCTCTCTACGAGAAATTCCGCGAGGCAAGAGAGTATTACTGGAATATTTACAAGGAGAAAGTGAAAATGCCGGCTGGGCTGAAGCTCTTCAAATATGTTTTATAGACACCTTGATGTTTGCTTTCTCGCTTGCGGGGAGCTTATTCGCCCAGGGGCAAAAACTCGTGGACCCTGTGAATGGAGGCAGTTGGCTCCATTCCTTATTGCCTGGGCTATGACGCGGCTGAGCTCAAGGATATCGCCAACAAACAGGGCGGTTTGAAAGCCAAAAGTGGGATAAGTCAAAAAGTCTCATCTTTCAGACAGGATGAGCCCGATAATTCAAAATTCAGTAAAAAAGATTATTGGATTGGCTGCTGACCTGGAGGTATAGGGTTACTGCTTGGGCAACGACATAGATGATGAACCCGAGAATGATGATGCTGTAGACGACCAGAGCCACAGTCCTGAAGGTGGAAACGAGGAACCCGATTCTTGTCGGTAGCGCTAATCATCGTCCCTTTATAAGATAGCACGTCGGGGCTCGAAAAGATAGAAATTTTCACCGAGAGGGACGTTCGCTGTAAAGCCACCCTTGCCGGGGTGTCGCTTTGGGGAATGTCTCCCAGCTATCAATCAAGCTTTAGAGGCATGAAGGGGCCAAAGAGTGAAAAGCCCTCATCTTGGAGCACTTTCTTGAAGTTTTCGACGTCTTTCTGGTAGAAGTCATTGAACTTGGTGAGGAACGCCTCCACTCGAGGCTTCACCTTATCGAGCTTGACTTGAGCCGCTTGAGATACGGGCTCTATCCCGGCACCGCTGATGCCGAAAACGGCGCTCATTACTTGGCTGCTGAGCCCGGAGGAGCGGTCGGCCATTCCCTGCTTGGCCGGAGTTGGGCTCAGCGTTTCTGATAAATCCTTGAGCTTCTTCTCGAGCTCATCAGCCGCCTTGAGGATATCGGCGGATTTCGGGTTGCGGCTCATCCTGAGGTTTTCTTTCACGGTCTGGAGGGCTTTCTGGGTCTGCTGGAGCTGGCGGCCGGCCCGCTGGATGGCACGACTCAACTTCTGCGCGTCTTTCGCTTTCTCGTGGTTGGCCTTGAGCACCTCAACGTCGATCTTGAGCCGCGGGTCAACCTTGACTTCAAACGTCTGGCTTGACTCCTGGTCTTCGTACTTCACCTTGGCAGTGTATTTGCCGGGGAGGGCCATTATGCCGCCCCCCCTGCCGAAAAACATTCCTCGGGCTTCTGATTGTTCCGGCTGCGCCTGGGACTCTTGGGACGGAGGCTCCATCTCACGAAAGTTCCAATAAACGCGGTTGAGGCCCTTGTTCTCGGGCCCGTTGAGCTGGCTGATGAACTTGCCCTGGGCATCCAGGATGGTGATGGCCACACGGGTCGGCCGTCTCCCCATCATCTCCATCATTCCGGGCGGCATTTGGCCACCCATCATCCCGGCCATTCGGCCGCTCATGGGACTCATCATATCGCGCGTCTCCGCCGCCTGATCCGTTGTCTCTTGGGGTTTTTTCTCGCTCGGGATGAGGTAATAGGAGATGCAGGCGCCGGTCGGTTTATTCTCACCAGAGAAGGCCGTGTCGCCCGGGCTCAGATAGACGCTCATCCTTCCCTGCTGGAATTCATAGGCATCGGAAATCTTGAACAGGTGCAGTTTTTTCTTTGTTATCTCGTCAGAAATCTCACGCAACGGCGTGATGTCGTCAATGACATAGAGCGAACGGCCGTGGGTTGCAATAATGAGGTCGTTCTCCCTCGGGTGGATGGCCAGGTCGTAAACCGGGCAGGTTGGAAACCCGTTCGTCCATTTCATCCAGCTTGCGCCGCCGTTAAAGCTGACGAACAGGCCGAATTCCGAGCCGACGAAGAGCAGGCTCTTGTTGACGGGGTCTTCTCTGACGACAAAGCAGTAGCCGTCGATCTCCGGCGTCACTAGGCTCTTCCAGGTCTTGCCATAATCTCGGGTGACGAACACGTAGGGGTTGAAATTCGAACGACGGTGGTCGTCGAGAACGACATAGGCTGTGGCCTCATCGAAATGCGAAGGCTCGATATGGGGCACGGCCGCACCCTGAGGGGCGAGCGGCTTCATGCCGGCCGTCATCGTTTTGGAGACAAACTCCCAGGTTTTTCCGGCATCCCGGGTGACCTGAATGTTCCCGTCGTCCGTGCCGACCCAGAGGAGTCCTTCCTTGAGCGGACTGGGTGCGATGCTGAGGATAGTGCAGTAGTTCTCGGCATTGGAAACGTCAAGGGTCAAACCGCCGCTCTCCGACTGCTTTTGCTTTTCTGGGTCATTGGTGGTCAGGTCGGGGCTGATAATCTCCCAGGTGCGGCCTTTGTCGGGACTGCGGTGGACGAACTGGCTGCCGAGGTAGATGGTTGCCGGCTTGAACGGATCCACGGCAAACCCGGCGTTCCAATTGTAGCGGTGCTTGACGTCGGATTCGGTTGGCACGATGGCGCGACTCATGCCGGTCGTGACATCGAAATAATACAGATTTCCACCCTGAGACATGCCGTAGCCGCAGTTCGAGTTTTCGGGGTCAGCCGCCGCATCAAACCCATCGCCTCCACCAACGCTGATCCAATCGTGGTTGGCGATAGTCCGTCCCTTCAGCGAATAAGCCGGCCCGCGCCACGTGCCGTTGTCCTGCAGGCCTCCGTAGAGGTTGTAAGGGAACTCCATGTCGTAATTAATATGATAATACTGCCCGAGCGGGAGGTTCTCGACGAAGCGCCAGTTCCGGCCGCGGTTGGCGCTGATAACGACGCCGCCGTCATTGCCAACGACCATCCTTTCGCCGTCCGGATGAATCCACATGGCATGGAAGTCAGAATGAGCCTGGCCGAAGCTCGTGAGCGAGCGGAAGGTCTTGCCGCCATCTTCGCTCACGACAATCTGAGTATGGAGCATATAGAGGAGATTCTCGTTCTGCGGATTCACCCAGATGCGGCTGTAATAGAAGGGGCGATTGTGGATATTCGCCTCGTTGTTGATAACCTGCCAATTGAACCCTCCGTCGGTTGAGCGCAGGAGGACGCTTTTCTTGGCCTCGACGAGGGCGTAGGCTACCTCAGGCCTGCTCGGCGCGAAGGCCAGGCCGCAGCGGCCGAGGTCGTCGGCCGGGAGGCCGTTTTTGTCCGTAAGCTTCTCCCATTTTTCGCCGCCGTCTGAGGTGATGTAGATTCCGCTTCCCGGGCCTCCGGAGGCGAAGAACCACGGCCAGCGCCGGTGCTCCCACATGGCCACGAGAATCTTGTTGGGGTTGGACGGGTCTATCGTCATGTCCGCGGCGCCGGTCTTTTCGTTGACATACAGGACCTTTTTCCAGTTCCTCCCGCCATCCACGCTCTTGAAGACGCCGCGCTCAGGGCTATCTCCCCAGGTGGGGCCGAGAGCAGCAACAAAGATGATGTCAGGGTTATCTGGATGGATCAGGATCTTGGCGACCTTTTCCGTCTTCTCCAAGCCCATGCACTTCCAAGTCTTCCCCGCGTCGAGACTGAGGAAAACGCCGCGGCCAACGCTCACGGAGTTGCGCGGCGCCGCCTCGCCTGTCCCGGCCCAGACAATATTTGGATTCTTCTGGAAGACGGCAATGGCGCCGATGGAGGACACCGGCTGATCATCGAATACGGGCGTCCAGGTCATGCCGCCGTTAGCGGACTTCCAGACTCCGCCGGCCGCCGCGCCGACATAGATGATATTGGGATCTGAGGCGACACCGTCGATGGCGCCGATCCGGCCGCTCATGTTGGCCGGGCCGATGCTCCGCGCTTTCAGGCCGGCCAGCACGTCCGGCTTGACCTGGCCGGGAAGAAAAGAAACCGCAATAAAAAGAAAAAGAATAAACGCCAAAAACTTAGAATATTTCGGGATTCTCACTGTTCCTCCTCTCTTTGAAATTGAGGTCGACACACTACAGCTGCCTCAAGTTTTAGACGTAACCGCTTCGTCTTTTCTTCCTTTTTAAGGATAGAAAATTGCTTTTCTTGGTCGCAAGGATTTACAGAACATATCACCGGTGGTGAATTCCTGTCAAGAAGGTCAAAAAGGCGCCGGTCAGCTTTCAGATATCATCCGGATGAGGGAGAGGAAGGCCTTCGCGCTCGCAGATCCGCCGAAGGCCGGCCAGGCTCCGCGGATCTGAGAAATCGAAGAAGGCAGAATACGGCTGCCTCAGCAGGTCGAGCAGGATAGCCCCTTTGTGACTGATCTGAGCTTCTGAAAACATTCCCGGTGTTGTGTAGGGAATGACGTGCTCGTTCTCGGCCAGGGCGCGGCTGGTGAATCGTGACGAGATTTTTTGATGAGTTTCCCGCGTCCGTCGCTCCAGCTCGCAGGCGGCAGCGAGGTTTCCGTGCCGTGCCCGGCGAGCCTATGCTCCAGGTTTGAGCAGATCAGACGGGCGCTCGTGTATTCGGACCGGACCTGGGTGATCCCCCGGACCGTTTGGGGGGAATCGGACATGTTCGGCGGAAGCTTCTTCATAAGGAGCAATAAAAATCGGCCTCTCAGGTAAAGCTAAAACTCAGAGGACCAGCCGCTTCCTGCGGAATTTGAGTTTCATGGTCAGGACTTTATCCGTAGAGAAAATGCGCGCCGCGATAATGATCATAATGATGAAAAAGACAATCATATAGAGGATTCCTCCGATCACAGCTTGATAATTTTCGAGGAGTAAGTTCTGCGTCGTTAAGAACGGGTGAGAGAAGGGAATGGCCCAAACGAGAATCTTTGCCGGCAGAGAGATAGTATTGATATCGGAAAAGAAAGAGAGGAGGTAAGGAATCATCACGAGGAAAATGAGGGGCATGATCAGGCTCTGCGCGCTCCGATAGTCTTCTGCGAGAACACCCAAAATCGTCGCCAGGGCCAAAGCGCAGAGGATGGCAAAAAAGAGCGATACCCCGAGGATGACATAGCTGTTGGCGGTCAAAGCCAAGCCCAGCTTTTGAATGACACTGCCCATGCCAGATGAGGCAGCTGCAGCAGAAACATCTCCCATGAAACCGCCCATGTAATACCGGAATCCGAGCATGTAGATGACCGCGGAAATCAGTCCCACCAGGCCCGAGGCGAACATTTTAGCGGCTACGATCGACGTCCGGCTGATCGGGACTGTGAGCAGCGTTTCGAGCGTCTTGTTCTGTTTCTCCATAGCAATGGCCGAAATGACCATCTGGGAGGAATAGATGATGATCATCATCAGGATGACTGGCACGAAGATGGATTGCGAGGAGACAAACCCGGCGATCTTTTCCGCTGATCCCTCGGCCATCCTGTTCTTGACGATGACGAAATCTTTGCTCTTGATGGGCTTCTTCACCTGTTCGGGGCTGATATCAGGGATTTTCTTTTTCAAGAAGTCGTTTGAGAGGTAATTGTTGATGGCTGAGATGACGGCGTTGAGAATGGCTGTATTCTTGCTCCCGACGATCGAAAAGCTTCTCAGGAACGTGTAGGATTCGATCTCTTTGAGGTCGAGAGTTTCCAGGGACTGGCCGAACCCTTCGGGGATGACCAGCAGGAGATTCATATCGGTCCCCTTGGTCCACTCGATTGCTTTCTCTTTGTCTTTGTCCTTGGCAATCTCCACCCGAAAATTGGCTGTGCGAAGATTGCCGATCAATTCCCGCGAAAACGGAGAATCGTCCAGGTTGAGGACGGCGATTTTCTGCGTCCTCATAGCTTTTTTTATCTCGCTTTTGGCCATCTGTCCGATAAAGTAAAAAAGAAAGATGGTGAAGAGAAGCGATATGAGCAATTGGAGAGTGATGAGTTCTTTTATTTCCTTGACGAGGAGGTTAAGAAATTTTTTCATTGGAGTGCTCTCCTAAAGACTTCTTCCAGATTTTTGGCCTGATATTTCCGCTTTAGTTCCTCAGGGGTTCCTGCATCCAAGATTCTCCCCTTGTCGATTAAAGCCACACGGTCAGAGAGGAATTCGATCTCCAGCATATTATGGGAAGAAAGGAGGACAGAAATCCCCTCTTCGGCAAATCTCTTGATGATCTCCCTGACCTCGAGGGCGTTGATCACATCAAGTCCTGAGGTCGGTTCATCAAGGATTGCCAGGTCGGGCTTGGTCATAAGCGCCCGGGCCAAAAGAAGTTTTCTGACCATTCCTTTCGAGTAGGTGCCGGCTTTTTCGTTGAGGCGATTTCCCAAGTCGGCGATTGACTTGGCTCGGCTGATGAATTCTTCTACTTCTTTGTCAGAGTTGGCGTAAAAATTGGCCATGAACTTCAGGTATTCTATACCCTTGAGATTCTTGTAAGCGCCCGCTTCTTCGGGAAGGTAGCTGATTTTTTCTCTGAATTTTTCCGGCTGCTTTTTCAAATCAAACCCGAGGAAGCTTACTTTTCCATCGGAGGGGGAGAGGAGAGTGGCGACAATGCGCAAGGCCGTCGTTTTTCCTGCTCCGTTCGGGCCGATCAGGGCGAAAATCTCTCCCGGCTGGACCTGGAAGCTGATTCCCTTGAGGGCTTCAAGATTCCCGTAAAATTTCTTTAAGCCATCGACTTCGAGGACTGCATTCATTCGAACCTCCTGAAAATAATACGGAAAGATTGTATGAAAGTTCAAAAAGAATGTAAATCGAACAAGAAATAGTTTTGGCGCGGAGCGGAGTTTTTTATGCTATGCTCTCAATTTCAAATGCCCTGCAATCCGTCCTGACAATGCCGCTTAAAAGGCGAGAGAACTTTGAAAAAATTTTTCATTATTCCCATAGGTTTAATAGTCATTTGGCTGGTTTGTTTATTGACCCAGACGGCAAATCTATTGCTTATTTTTCTGATGAATCTGGCGAATATGAACTCTGCGTGAGAAGCCAGCACGGACGCCGGTCCGATCAAAAACTGGTTCGATATGTCGAATGCCGATGCTCGGATGACGAACTCCATCTATCTCGCCGTGCTGCGCAAGGATTTCCCCTCGCCGTTAGCCAAGGGGAGCGACGAAGAGAAAGCCGAGCCGAAAGAAGAGAAGAAGGAAGAAAAAGGCCAGCCCGGTCAAGAGACTAGTGCGCCCGCCTTTTCCGGTGAAAGTGAAATAATTCTCTTTTAGATTTATTTATCGAAATCCTATTTGACCAAAATTCCAAGGGATTCGAGGTGCGGGGTGTGCGGGAAAAAATCGAAGCAAGTGAGTTTCTTCAGCCGGTAGCCTTTTTCTAAAAAAAGGTTCACGTCCCTGGCGAACGCACCGGGGTTGCAGGAGACGTAAATAACCGCCGGAATATTCAGGGCAAAAATATGATTCAGCCCTTTGCTGCTGATACCGGCTCGCGGAGGATCGAGCACGAGCAGGTCGAAGCCTCCGAAGCGCGCCTCCTTGAGCACATTTTCCACGCGGCCTTCAATGAACCGGCAGTTGCTGATGGAGTTGATTTGACAATTCTCCTCCGCTGTTCGGATATTCATGGCTTCCGAATCGATTCCGACCACTTTGTCCGCCGCTCGTGATAAAAAGATCTCGATTGAACCCGGCCCACAGTAAAGGCCCAAGACCTTGCGGCTTCCCAGAAGCTGAACCTCTTTGGCGATCCGCCTATATAAAATTTCCGCGGCTTTCGGGTTGGGCTGGAAGAAGGACTCAGGGTAGATTCTGAAACTCAAGCCGTCCAATATTTCCTGGATGAAGAATTTGCCAGAGACGTGCCTTTTTCTTTCGAAATCAACGACATCAGACACACGGTCATTTTCGACCCACCAGAGGCTTTCGACCTGAGGGACATTCTCTTCGAGTTTTCGAGAGAGTTTTCGGAGGTCCGGAGCTCCGCCACTTCTCGTCACCAGGATGGCCAGGATCTCGGCCGTGCTTTTGCCCTCTCTTAGAACGAGATTCCGCAAAAAGCCTATTCCGGTTACAGGATTATAAGCAGGAAGACCGGTGTCCTTGGCAAAGTCAATGAAGACCGGGAAAATTTTTTCGACTGCCCTCGAGAAGATTAGGCATTTTTGGAGGTGAACCGTCTTTTTTTTATATCTTTCGAGGGGGGAAGCTCGCTCGCGGAGTCCCAGATAGATATCTCCTTCGTCACCGCCAAAGGCATATTCCATTTTGTTTCGATAAAAATACATGGCTGGAGACGGAGCAATGGATTCCCTATCTACGCCGGAGAGATGGATTCCTCCGATTCTTTCGAGTGTTCGAAAGAGATAATTTTCCTTGAGCTCCAGCTGCTTGGCGTAGGCCAAGTTTTGGAAGGCGCAGCCGCCGCAAACTCCGAAATGAGGGCATTCCGGCTCGATTCGGAAGGGGGAAGGCTCCTCGGTGCTGACAATTTTTCCGAAGCAATGTCTTCTTTTTGTCTTTGAAATTTTTATCCTGACTTTATCGCCGATAAGCGCTCCTGGAACAAAGGTTATAACCCTATCGACTATTCCAACTCCCCAGTCATGGGGAAAAGCCATGTCGGTGATGGAGACAACGGCTTCCGGGCTCGAGAATTCGTCGAGAAGCTTTTTGACTCTCCTGACGGGAAAGCCGACGACATTGTCGTAATCACCTTGGAGTGTTTCGACGAACACATCCCCGATTTCTTGGACAGCATAACTTCCCGCTTTGTCGAGGTATTCGCTTCGGCCGAGATAATCTTCGATTTCTTCTCGGCTAAGCTTTTTGAATTTGACATGACTGATCTCGTAGCCTGTGAGCAATCTTTTTTCGTCTTCTTTATAGATGGCCACGGCCGTGATGACCCGGTGCTTTTGCCAAGAAAGTTTCTCCAGGATTTCTTTGGCCTCAGCACGGTTTTTGGGCTTGCCGAAGATCTCTTCCCCGAGGCAGACCAGAGTATCGGCGGCAATAATCAGGGACGAAGGATATTTTTCGCCGACCTCTTTGGCCTTGGCTTGAGCGGCTTGGAGAGCGAAGCGGACAGGGTCTTTCTCGCGAAAGCGCTCTTCGTCAACCTGGCTGGGGATTACCCGGAACTCAGGCACAATCTTTTTGAGGAGCTCTTTTCTTCGCTGTGATTGGGAAGCCAGGATGATATCGAGAGGGTGGTCTTTCATCGGAGCACAATATATGACCGGAAAGACGGGCCTGTCAACGGTTAGCCGCTCGTTGACAAGGGTTTTGAGAATTTTATATTATGCCGAGCGAATCAGGTTCTGACAGGAAACTTTGAAAGAAGGACGGTGAGCTATGTTTAAAGGACATCCCAAAGGCCTGTTCGTGGCTTTTTTTGCCAACATGGGCGAGAGGTTTGGGTTTTATACAATGATCAGCATCTTTGTGCTCTTTCTCCAGGCGAAATACGGGCTAAACACTGCTGCCTCGAGCCTCGTCTATGGCCTTTTTCTTTTCTGCGTTTATTTTTTCCCCCTCTTAGGTGGCTTCCTGGCGGACAAAGTTCTCGGCTATGGCAAAACTATCAGCCTCGGGCTTGTGGTGATGTTTCTTGGCTATTTTCTGTTGGCTTTGCCGTCCAGGATGGGGATGAGCTTCTGGCTCGTCATCGTGGCCCTGGCGACGATTGCTTTGGGCACTGGATTTTTCAAAGGCAACCTCCAGGCTTTGGTTGGGAATTTGTACGACGATCCCCGCTACAGCGCCATGAGGGACAGGGCTTTTAACATTTTCTATATGGGCATCAACATCGGCGCTATGTTTGCGCCGACAGCCTCGGAGAAGGTCAGCAACTGGATTCTCTCGAAAGTAAATTATGTCTATGATGCAAGAATTCCGGCACTGGCCAATGATTTCTTGAAGAACAAGCTGGCCGATGCCAGCCAGTATCTCGATATCGCCCGGGGCCAGGACCCGAGTGTCACCCTGGAGACCTTGGGCCAATTTTCAGAAAAATATATCAACGCCCTCAGTAAATCCTATCATTACGGGTTCGGTGTCGCCTGCGTCGCACTGGTCACCTCCATGCTTGTCTTCTGGGGCTTGAGGAAATACTACAAGCATGCCGACCTCACCGAAAAACAGAAGGCCAGATCAGAGACGCTCCGGTCTCAGGTCATCGAATTGACCCCGCAACAGACGAAGGAGCGCCTGATCGCCCTGGGCCTGGTGTTTCTTGTGGTCATTTTCTTCTGGATGTCCTTTCACCAGAGTGCGGTCACGATGACTTATTTTGCCCGCGATTACACGGTTCCGAATGTCGGCAAAGTCACAAATCTCTGGTTTGACTTGTTCGGGTTGCTCCCTCTTTTTCTGGCGGTTGTGGGCCTTGTTTTCCTGCTGAAAAAGGGATCAAGTTCGCTGACGCGGCTGCTTGGCGGGATCGCTTTTGTTGCCTTCGCGGTGCTCGCGGTCCTCAGGCATAGAGGCTATGAAAACATCAATCCTTTCACGCCGCAGAAATTCCAGCATTTTAATCCCTTTTTCATTGTGGCGCTGACGCCCGTCCTTGTCGGGCTTTTCGGCTACTGGAATAAAAAGGGGAAAGAGCCTTCGGCGCCCAGGAAAATCGGCATCGGGATGCTGATGACTTCGGTGGGCTTCCTCCTTCTTGTTCTTGCTTCGTTTGGGCTCCCCAGCCCGAAAGAGCTCGGAGGCCGTGTGGCTCCGCCTGAATTCCTCGTTTCCACATACTGGCTGATCGGGACTTACTTCATGTTGACAATTGCCGAATTGTTCCTTAGCCCGATGGGCATATCCTTTGTCTCAAGGGTGGCACCGCCAAAGCTCAAAGGGTTAATGCAAGGAGGCTGGTTTGCTGCGACCGCTATCGGGAATTACCTCGTCAGTGTGATAGGTTACTTTTGGCTAAAGGTTCCCTTATGGTCATTGTGGATGATTCTGGTCGTGTGCTGTCTCCTTTCCGCCACCTTCATGTTCTCGGTCATGAAAAGGCTGGAGCGGGCCGCCCAAGCTTAAAAGGCGACAGAATTTATTTCTGAGGGGCGATTTTTTTTAATCTCTTCTCTATCTGGGTGCAAATCCCTTACGCCATTTTAAGCTCCCAATCCGTCAGGCTTGCTCTGCCGAAGAGGTGTTTGAGGTCGCGCATGATGAGAATGAAAAAGATATTAGGGCTACTTTTGGCCATAAGCTTCAGGCCTTTGAGGATTTCTCGAGGACATAAAAGCAGCGTTTCCCGAAAAGTAAATCGATGGCGGAATAACCCCTTCTGAAGTAGTGGATTAAAACTTTTCGCAGATCTCTCTGCCAAGCCGAGACCAGGTGAGGATTTCTCTCCAAAGCTCTCATTTTGCGCGGGACTTCCACCAGGATGAATTTCTCCTTCAACGATAGGCGCAGATTGTCAGGAAAAGCTTCATCACTTGACTTTTTTTCTAAGGCTTTTGCCAACTTTGCCTCATCATATTCCTTGTATTTCCCTCGCCGGCGCATCTCGACTCTCTTTTTGCTTATTGGCCATTCCATGAGAAGCCTGTCTGTGGGGAGGTTATGAGCGAGCGTCAATGAAGGCGTTGCTCCGTAGAAATGAGGCAGATAAATCCTGCTCGTTGCGCCGAGCGTGTGAAAGTTGAGGTTGGCATTTCTGGCCTGGAGAGGATCCATAGTCCAGGTGATCAGGTCGTATCCCAACTTCAAGGCCCACTTTCGCTGCGCCCATTTCAGCCTCTTTCCGATCCCGAGGCCCTGAAACGCTGGCATAACCGCCAGAAGGTGTGAATGCTGGCAGGGCTTTTTTTCAAAGACGGCCGGGAAAGAAAAGACAAATCCGGCAAGCTCTTCTCCGACATAAGCTCCGAGGAGAATGCCTCCCATCCTTGAGGAAATGCGGAACTGATGGGTAGGTGTGAGGTCCTCGTCCTCGTGCTTCCAGACAATCCGCTGAATGTCAACGAGTTTTTCAAATTCCGAATATTGGCTTAGCTTCCGAATTCGAATACCTGGCTTTTGGCGCATGGCAATCTTTCTGCTGAATATATCTTTAGTGGGAAATCCCTGTCAATACCGTCTTCTTATCTTTGAGATCTCAGGCTTATCCTTTTCACCAGCATTGTTCCGTAAGCTCCCCGGAGTAGAAAGAAGGAAATGGTCATCTTCTTTTTTGCCGGATGGAATTCATCGTCTCCTTTGTCGACGATACAGAGGTCATCTGGGCTAATTATGGCTTTTCGCTTAAAGGATCTAAAGTAAACCTTCCTCAACATCTTTGTCCTGAAAGAGCTTGTTTTAAGATTCTTTTCTTTTAAGATTTCTTCGTATAGAAAGCGGGTGAGGTTATCGGGAAAATTCATTTTTGCTGCGGGCGTGGGAATCTCGAGATTGTTGAGATAGGATAAAGCGCCCTCATCGATATTTCTCCAGAAAAAAATGCTTCCTTCAACGCTATTGATTTCCACAAGCTCCTTTATTTTGAGCTTGATCACTCGCCTGAGAACTTGGTTCCACAGGTGAGATTGGAAGGCGGCGTGAAGCATGGAGACTTCTTCCTGAGGGATCAGATGGAGCGCCCTGGCGGAATCCTTGGGATGTTCGGATAGGTAGCTGAATATTCTTTTTTCCAAAGGGCCTTGGGCATAGCTCAGACACTTCTGCCAGTCTTTCCAATTCTTGAAGAGGGTCCCTTTTCTTTCCCTCTCTTTACCGCTCAGGTCAGGCCCGGAGCTCGTGAGATAAACCTGAAGGGCTCCGTTCCAATGCCGCTTGAGAATTTTCTCAGCGAAGAACCCTTTTTCCGGGTCATAACTCCTGAATCTCTGGTCATCGAAAAAATTTGGAAAACCGGACTTTTTGACCTCATTAATGTTTTTTTCGAGGAGGTCGAGGCCCCCAAGATTTCTCATGGTAATAGTAAAAGAGTTGCCTTGAATCAGGTCGGGCCCCATCGGCCTTTCCATGAATCCTCGGGATTTTAAGGTGAAATTCTTTCCCTCCCGGCTATAATCGCGCTGATCCTGAATGGTTATGAACTGTTGGGTCAGGCCATGTTTGTCTTTTTTTCCTCCGTAGGAAAATTTTTCCAAAGGCAGACTGAGAGACCGGGATAGGAGATGGATGAGATCGAGGGTATTCCAGTGAGACTTTTGAAGAAGATAGACTCTGTATTCCCCCTTCTTTCGGAGAGGCAAGTCCGCTTTTTCTTCGACGATAAAATCTTCGGGGATTGATTTGATCATACAGTTATTTTGGAAAAATGATGGGCAAAAAGAACTTGAACTTGGCCTTTTCGTATCCTGAAACCCCTGGCCGCCTAACGTCCTTCTTTGCCTTGCCATTTTCCGCCCGCAGGTAACTAATATTTATCTCCGCCAGACAGAGGAGGTAATAGGCGTTGTGAGGGAGCCAGGGCTCGTTTGTCTGCCAGGAGTTTCCTTCAAGGTCAAGATACGGGATGTCCAATTCCGGTTTTTCCCGGGTGATGCCGTTCGAGATAGCTCCCGGAACATTCCCCTGTCGGCCGTTTGGAATCGTATCATAGCGGTGATGATACCGCTTGAGATGGAGACTCCCGGCGCCGCACATCAGACAGATGCCAAAAGGATTGGCTCCAAGAACCCAGTCCAGGCAGCCCTGGGCCAATTTCAAGGCCTGCCTCTGTTTTGAAGGAGAGACCTGGGCGAACAGTAAGCCGGCCCAGGCCTGGGAGAGATATTGAGAGTTCTGACCGACATACCAGGTTTTTTCAAGATAAGGGAAAAAAACATCGGTCTCGCTCCATTTGGGAATCGCAAATGGAATCGGACGGTTCTTTTCCCAATAAGCTATATTTTGCTCTAAAGACCTTCGGATATCAGGGACAAGCCGGCTCTGTTCGAATTCCAGGATAAATTCAGCAAGTGAAGCCGGAACCAGGCCGTTATCCAGTAGGCTCCAGACCGGCCATCTTCCGCTGGCGTCCTGGGTCCGGAGGAGAACATCGGCGCATTTTTCTGCCTCCAAGGCAAGGCTTGCGTCCCAAAATGACTTGTGCAGTTCCACAGCCGCAAGAAGCCGTTTCGCCCATTGAAGAGGGTTTTGCCCGCAGTCATGGGTCTTGACGACAGCCCAAAGATCCAATGCGGCCTGCTTCCAGGCCGTATCCCGGGTTATTCTGAAGAGCGTGGAATAGGCGGCAACAGCCATTTCGTTCTCATTCCAATCCAGAGGATAGGCGGGCCGGTCATCGGAGTTTCCCGGAATATTATCGGTTTCTTTTTCAGGTATTCCCCAGTATTTGAATCCAGAAAAGACATATCCAATAAGTTTCCGGGTTTCTGGGTCCTGACACTTCTGGAGCCATTCGGCTCCCCACAGGGCTTCCTTCAACGGAGTTGTGGGAGATTGGGAAAAATCAGCGCTGGTGAGGCTCGGACTCTCAGCAAACTTAGCCAGCGCATAAACGGCCAGGGGCGTGTAGCCGTTATATTTGTTGTAATCACCGGCATCATGCCAACCGCCGGATAAATTGATATGCCTTCCATCCAAAAACCTGGCATCGTCAAGATGGCAGGCCGCATGCCAGCCGGGGACTTCAGTCCCGCAGCGCTGGACAAAGAAAAATTCAACAGCCAGCGGCCCGGTCCATTCGATCAAGCGCCTCGTATCCATCGTGAAAGGAGGCGACCAGAAGAGACGGCCCTGCCATTCCACATAAGCCCGGTATTCGCCCGCCTCAGACACGGAAGATAGGTCTCCCTGGCGGTACCATTTATTCCAAGCTTCAATTTTATTGACGGCTCCCCACTGGCCCTGGAAAACAACCTGATCATTTTTTGAAACCATGAAAGTCCGGATATCGGCGGGATCAAAATCAGCCTGAAGCCAGATGCTCTTGATTCCTCCTTTATTATATCCGGCCTGATTCACGAGGAGCGCAATTTCAGGTTGGGAGGCCTGGATTCCAGAGACTCCGGCAAGGAGAGTCTTAAAAAGAATCAGAACAAGTGAGATTTGCAGTATGAAGAGTCGCCTGGCCATTTCTTTTTACTTAAATGGAGGGGGGCTTATAATTCAGAATAAATTTTCCTTTCCATTTGGCCATGACGGCCGGCTCCTTCACCGAGTCAAGAAATTTCTTGATCGGGACTTTAAAGAAGAAAGAGATGGGAATAAAAGTGAAGAGAACAAAGAAGAAGCCGACCCCCATGCCGATGAAGATATAAAGCGTTAGATGATTTTTCTTCCGGGCCATTGCGTCTGCCGTTAAGGCCGTCATTCAGGTGTCTAACTATAGCGAATTTGCAGAAACAAAGTCAATTGACTTCAGAAAGGAGCATTCGATTTGACCTGCACCCTGAGGCCGGGAATAGACCTCAACCGCCTGGAAGCTGTGATCGAAGAAGAGCTGGCTAAAATCAAGGAGGAAGGAACTGCCGAAAAAGAATACCAAAAAGCGCTCAATATGATCCGGAGCAATTTCTATTTCGGCCTCCAGACGAATTCCGGCAGGGCTAACGATCTGGGATCGACCGAAGTCCTCTACGGAAGCTATGAAAAACTCTTCACGCTCATGGACAATTACATCAGTGTCAAAAGGGAGAAAGTCCAGGAAACGGCAAAAAAATATTTTACGGAGAATAACAAATCTGAAAAGATCATGCTCAAAAATGGCCTGCCGCTCTATTACCTCAAAAACGCCGATTTCCCGTTGACGAGCTTCCGGATGTTTCTTCGAGGCGCCGGATCGGTCTTCGAACCGGATGCTCTTGAGGGAATTGGGTTTGTATTAACTCGGCCAAGGCTTCCGCTTATCTTCGGCTTGTCTTTTATAATCTGGGTTTTGATTACTAATACAAACGCTTTAAGTGAATTGTCATTGCGAGGAACGAAGTGACGAAGCAATCCCAAACTGAGACCGCCACGCTATGCTCGCGGCGACTTCGTCGGATTGCCACGCTCCCGATGGTCGCTCGCAATGACTATGTAATGGTAAT
>Ga0315280_10002219_pt1 | contig 31774 bp, 21 predicted proteins | sample YL17G06_40_MG_FD_203697 | JGI IMG/M metagenome (GOLD analysis project Ga0315280, IMG submission 203697) | Sediment microbial communities from Yellowstone Lake, YNP, Wyoming, USA - YL17G06_40 | ecosystem: Environmental > Aquatic > Freshwater > Lake > Sediment | place: USA: Wyoming | collected... | reverse complement strand
TGGCGACATCCAGCGAGGCCATCAGCGACATGCCGTACCGCGCCCCTGATAACGGCCAGAGCAGCCGCTCGCCGTATCCCTGGCAAAGGTCCAGGAGGAGGTGGGAGGCGGCGCCGATCAGGCCCAGCGCCGCCAGCCGCGGGAAGCGGAACGGCAGGCGCGCGCGCTGCAGCCCGACGGCCGTCAGCACGGCCACCGCCAGACCCAGCGCCGCCGCCCCGGGCAGGGAATGGGCGGCGCCGTGATACTGGCGGATGTAGACCGCCGCTCCGCCCAGCCGAAACAGCCCTTCGGCGTCGGGCACGTTGGCGGCGGCTACCAGCGTCATCGCGCCCCAGAAGCCGGCCTCGCGCGGGACCAGCCGCGCCCGCCACAGCGCAATGCCCACCAGTGAGTGGGTGAAGGCGTCCACCCCGCTATCGTAGCCCAGCGGCCGTTGCTTCCGGTAGACTGGGCCTATGGGAATGTGTGCTTTCGGCCGGCGGGCTCATCACAAAGTCACAAAGCCACGAAGCCTCAAAGGAAAGACCGATGGGAATGGAACGCAGATAAACGCGGATGAACGCAGATCAAAATCTGCGTTTATCTGCGTTCATCCGCGTCCCATCTCTTTGTGTTTTTTTCTTTGTGTCTTAGTGCCTTTGTGCCTTTGTGATCAAGCCTCCACCAATGTTCGTGCGGGCGCAGCGCCGGCCGGACCGGATACCGCGTTGCTGGAGAGGATCGAGCAGGTGTTGCTTGCCGCCCGCCAGTTGGGCGAGGAACTGTGGCCCGGCTGGAAACCCGCGGACACGCCGTTGGCCGTGTTCCAGGGCGCGGAGATGACCGTGCTGGTCGGCCATCCCGCGCCGCCAGCCAGTTTCCGCCGCTTTCCAACGCCCTCCGTCGCGGCGTCCGTTTTCGTTGCCGATTCGACAACCGGCTTCCTGCGGGCCAATACGGCGCAGCCGTTCGCCGGCACGCTCACCTCATTTTTCGCCTACAGCGACTTCATGAAGCCTGCGGCGGCCGAGGGTATTGCTCTGGCGCTGCACGAGCTGTTCCACGCGGAGCTCAGCCGCGTGGCGCCGCGCAAGTTCGGCAACATCCTGGTGGTGCTGTGGGGTGACTATCCCGAATTCTCGGCGCGCAACCGGGCCATGCTCGCCCTCGAAGCGCAACTGCTCTACCGGGCGGCGGCGGGCGAGGAAGCGCAGGCGCGTGGCAATGCGGCCCTCTTTCTCGGCGTGCGGGCGGAGCGGCGCAAGCAACTCACTGCGGAACTGGCAGGCTACGAAAGCGGCGAGGAATCCAGCGAAGGCCTGGCCCGCTACATCGAGTGGCGGGCTCTGGGGCTGCTGCCGCGCCTCGGTCCGGAATTCAAAGAAGCGGCGGCCGGGAGCGCCGCGCGGCTGGAACCGCTCAAGAACATCAACAAGCTGGAACGCGACCGCGAGCGGTTCTACGCGCTGGGCATGGCCCAGGCCATCGCCCTGGACCGCCTGCGCCCGCAGTGGAAGAAGGAGTTTGCCGCCACGCCGGCCCTGCTGGATGAGTTGTTGGCGCGGGCCGCGCCCGCCGCTTCTGCCAAGGAAGTCACGCGCGCCATGGAGAAGCTGTCATTCAACCGGCTGTCGGCGGAGCAGGAAAAAGCGCTCGCGGAACGGCGGGAGCAGGGCGAAGCGCGTTTGGTGGCCCTGGCTTCGGTTCCCGGCCGGCGGCTGGTGGTGGAACTCGGCGAACTGAAGAACCGGCCCTCGCTGCGCGGCTTCGACCCCAACGGCGCCGTCCTGCTGACGCCCGGCCAGGTGCTGCACGATTTCCTGCTGCTGGACCTGGGCTCGGACCCCGCCCAGCGCTTCCGGCTGGAATTTCGCGGCGTGCCCGCTCTGTACGACCGGCAGCAGAACGCTTTCTGGTGTTTGCTGCCGGCCGAAGCCATCACCCAGGCGCTGGAGGCGTACACGCGGGCGCCGGCCGGCGCGGCGCTGGTGGTGCAGGCGCCCGGGTTTCGCGGCGAGTTCACCGGCATGCAGGTGGAGCGGCGCGGCGCCGAACTGCGCATCCGCCCCATCCAGGACCTGATCAAGAAGCCGCAGCTCGCGCCGCCTACCTTCGTCCGCCCATAGGAAGTCCGAGGGTCCGGGGGCCAAAGGGTCCAGAGGGCTGAATCGGCGAAAACCCGCGCAACCCGTAGATCACGGCACCGGTCAGCCAAGCTACGGCGCGTTTCAACTGCTCGCTTCCCCCCAATACTGCTTTTGGATTGAACAAACCGTTGAATATGGTTTAAAATCGGCAATATCGAAGAAACGGCGAGTCGGTACGGGCACGTCCATCATGACCCGGAGCAATTGATGTTTGTGGCCGAATCCAACCGAAGGGCCCCTACTCACCAGCGACCGAAGGCCGCTAAGGTGACGGCCTCTCTGCCTCGGTCGCACCATATCCTGGAAGACATCCTTTCCGACAAGCGGGTGAGAAAGGCGCTGTTGTGGATGACCCGGCGGCGGCCGGACGGCACGTGCTTTTTCCAGCAGCTCTGCCGGAATTACGACAACCCGGCGCTGAGCGGATGGGACCGGGTGCGCTGGACGCTGCCGACCTGGATGATCCACCTGGGGTTGAAGAAGGCCGGGTTGAACCGCGAGGTCATGAAGCGCCACCTGTTCCATCATCCGCCGACCGTGAAGGCGCTGACGCTGACGGCCAAAAGCATCGGCGTCCATGGCCTGACCGTGCCGCAGCGGTATACGGCGCCGCTGTTCGTGGTCTGGAACATTACTCAGGCCTGCAACCTCCGCTGCCGGCACTGTTACCAGGGAGCAACGCCGAAGCCGCTGCCTACCGAGTTGACCACCGAGGAAAAGCTGAACCTGATCGACCAGTTCGGCGACGAGTACGTGCCGTTCCTGGCCTTGGCGGGCGGCGAACCCCTGGTCACGCGCGATCTCTGGCCGGTGCTGGAGCGCTGCCAGAAGCGCGGCATCCACGTGACCCTGGCCACCAACGGCACCTTGCTGAAGCCGGAGACCTGCGCCCGGCTGAAGGAAGCCGGAGTGAAGTATATCGAGGTCAGCGTCGATAGCCTGGACCCGGAAATCCACGACCGGTTCCGCGGCACGCCGGGGGCCTGGGCGCGCTCCGTCCAGGGTATTCGCAATTCGGCGGCGCTGGGCATCCGCACCGGCATGGCCACCTGCTTCACGCGGCACACCGCTCATACCGTGGACGATGTCATCCGCTTCGCCCTGGACCTGGGTTGCAAGACCTTCTCCCATTTCAATTTCATCCCCGTGGGGCGGGGCCGCGACATCGTCGAGGAAGACATGACGCCGGCCCAGCGCGAGACCGTGCTGCGCAAGCTGCAGCGGCACCTGGAGGAAGGCAAGATCGGCGTGGTTTCCACCGCGCCGCAGTTCGGCCGCGCCTGCATCGTCTACGGCTCCGTGGAGGGCGTCTTCGCCACCGGCCACGCCGGCAAAGGCGAGGGCCGCAAGACCATGGTGCTCTCCCGCTACATCGGCGGCTGCGGCTCGGGCCGCTGTTATTGCTGTGTGCAGCCCGACGGCGCCATCACTCCCTGCGTCTACATCCCAGCGAAGCTGGTCGGCAATGTGCGGGAGAAACCGTTCGCCGAAATCTGGAACAACCCGCTGTTCGAGACGCTTTCGGACCGCGAAGACCGCGGCGACCACTGCGGGGTCTGTGACTACCGCTATTACTGCGGCGGCTGCCGCGCCCGTTCGCTGGCTTATACCGACGACATCCAGGCCGGCGATCCCGGCTGCATCTACAACGGCCCGCTCTGGGACGAGCTCAACCGCGAGATCGACCGCATGGAAGTCATCTCGGCGGGCAGCCGCCTGGTACAGATCAACACGGCGCCGGCGGCCTCCCGCCGGGCGGCCACCGGCGATTAGAAGAGTGCTGAGTGCTGACGCTGCGCACTTAGCACCCAGCACTTAGCACTCAGCACTTCGTAACCGCCATGGAGAACACCGCTGCGACTTATTCCCCCGGAGATCGGGAGCGCTCCCAGCGCACCATTTCCATTATCGGCGACGTATCGCTGGCCGCCTCCGATGCCGTGGACCGCGCCGGCGCGGCTCAGGCGCGGGTTTCCTGGGCCGCCTTGTTCCTGTTTGTAGCGGGTGTTTACGCGGGCAGCATAGCCGCGGCCAGGTTCGTTGTCCCCACGCTGACGCCCAGGCAGTTTCTCCTGATTCCGCTGCTGCCGTCGTTGTGCGCCGCCTTCGCCTTCCGGCTGTGCCAGCACTGGAAGTTGCGCGCCGGGACCAGGGAACGGAAGATCAAGATATGGCAGGAAGCGCTGGACTCGCTGGGGCACGAAGCGGCCAACGGTGTCAACGCCGTGCGCGCCAACCTGATGGCGTTCCTCGAGGGGCACGCCGATCTGGCGCCGTCCGAGCACCTGCGGCAGATTGACGACGCCACGCGGCGCATTGAGTCGGCGGTGCGCGGTTCGCGCGATCCGGTTGCCTGGCACATGAGACGCCGCAAGAAGAAGGAAGAACCGCAGGCCGGCGCGGCTGCCGCGCAACGCGCTGCGTCCTCGGCGCCCTGTCAGCCGCCCCCGGACTGTTAACCCGCTTGATTCATTCCGTGGCCGGGCTCGGCAACCCCTCCCTTATCCGCCGCGGCGGACGGATTACCTCCGAAGCTGTGGGGGACTGCGTTACCCTGCATTCGGGCCCCCGCCCGATGGGGTGGGTTGCGATTGCCCCTGGCTGGCGACACCAGGGCCGAAAACGTCCGCGTGGGCGGTCACCTGCGCTTCCATGTCCTGGTCATAGCGGATCACCACCACGCGGTAGCCGAGATCCTCCAGCCGGCCGCGCTGTGCGGTGTCCTGGGTCTTGCGCGCCGGTTCGTCGTGGCTTGGGCCGTCGCAGAAGACGCAGATCCCCGGAATGCCCTCGCGGTCGTAGTAGAAGTCGGCTTCGGCGTACACGTCCTGTTCGGGCCGGTGCTGCGCCCGGTCCGGCAGTCGTCGCCGCGTCTTGTACAGCAGGGGAAGGAACCGCGCCTCCAGGCTTGAATTCTTGTCGCGGCGTTCCTCCAGCCATTCGTACTGCTCATCGTAGCTGCGGCCGGCTGCCGCCCGCGCCGTGCTGCTGGCGGCCAGCGCCATCAGGTAGTCCTTGATTCTGTGCCGGTCGAGCAGCGGATGGTCGGGTTGGTTCCGGTAGCTCAGCAGACATTCGTAACACGCGCGCCCGCACTTGTCGGCCGCAAGGTCCGCGCCGCCGGCTTCGAAATGGCAGATGCGCAGTGCTTCGGCGGCTACCCGCGCCAGCGCCTGCTGGTCTTCGAGCAGGCGCGGCCAAACACCCGTTCCGCCCTCGGCCGCCTCCCAGAATAGAATCCGCTCTTCGGCACCTTCTCCGATCCGCTCGACGGCCACCTCCTGCTCCTCCACCTGAAACAGCACCTGGATACCGCGCTGCAGGGCAAAGGACAGGTTCGCCAGGAAGGCCTCGTCCGCCGCTGCTCGCTCGCCCGATTCCTTTCGCGGCGTCGCTTGCAGTAGCAGGACGTTCCGGGTGTCGTAAACGAACGGCCGGATGCCGGTTTGCACCTGGTTCACCTCGATGTCCGCCCCTTGGCGGTCCTCGTCCGGCCGGCGCGCCCAGTACCCGGTCTTGGTGTCCAGCGTGAAGCCCTTCTGTGTGGACCGGCGCCACCGCTGGTTCACCCGCCACAGCGTTGCCTGCGGTGCGTGCAGCACGCGCATAATCTCGGCGCCGGTCGCGCCCGTGGTCGCGTAGTCTTCCTTCAGCGGCTGACCGTCCGAACGCGGGGCGAACTTGTAGTGCGTCGTGATTTTGAAGCCTTCCCGCACCCGCTCCTCTTCGTCACAGGTGATGCGTTCGACCCGGCTGCCCCGAACCGCCGTCATCTCGAACAGCGTCGGAACGTACTCGCAGTGTTCGGCGGTCAGTTGGATGCCGCAGTGGTGGCAACGGTCGGCCGTGGCTGCGTCGCCGTCGTGGACGTAGCCGCACACGTTGCAGAACTTGGCCACCACCAGCCGGCTCTCCACGCCCCCCGGCGGCAGCAGGCACCGCGCTATGCGGTACTTGCGCCCTTCGTGGTAGATCACGTTACCCGGGCCGAACTCGCGCAACGCCAGAAATCGTGGCCGGTCGATCACGTCCATAGTCGGGCCCCGCTGCACCAGCGCCCGGATCGGCAGACGCGGGAAGTTGTAGCCGGGCAGGAAACCTTCGGCGGCCAGATAGCGGTAGGGATAGAAATCCGTCTCACTCGATTCCTCGCTGCGGTTCAGCAACAAGTCGATCTGGCGCCTTGCCTCGGGCTCGCGCTGCTCGGCCTGCTCACGCTCATCGCGGCGAGTCGTGGCCCGGTCGATGATCCGCCTTGCATCATCCCGCTGGCGAATAGCGGCGGTGTACAGTTCCCGCCACCGGTTAAACGCAGCGTTGAACACCTGCGGCGCATTCTGCAGCGTGCGCTCAATCCACCCCGGCTGGTTCCAAACCGCCCTGCGGACATCCTCGCCGCCGGCCTCCATGATTCGGCGGCACTCTTCCGCCACCTCGGCCCGTTTCGCCTCACTCAGTTGAACCCTGTGCTGGATGTCGGCGTTCAACGGAAAGCCCGGTTGCTGGTCATCCAGAACGTCCGCAACACTGTGGCGCAGCGGCGCCCCGGTAGCCGCCAGCCACACGGCGTGAACGTGCGCCTGAACCAGGTCCTCGTTGCCCAGGTCCAACCGCGCGGGCGCCACCGCCCCGGCCACCATCTTGTCCGGGTGCCGGTAGAAGTACTGGTCGTGTGGGCTGCCTTCGCTGCAAAACGCCATCACCAGCGCCGGCTGCCCGCCGCGTCCCGCCCGGCCGCTGCGCTGCGCGTAGTTGGCCGGTGTGGGCGGAATGTTCCGCAGGTGGACCACGTTCAGGTCGCGGATATCCACGCCCAGTTCCATCGTCGGCGAGCAGAACAAGGCCGCCAGACTGCCCGCCCTGAAGCGCTCCTCGCGGCTCCGGCGCAGGTCAATCGGAATCTGACCCGTATGCGCGTGTCCTTCGACGCCCAGCAACCGCCGGGCTGCGTCCCGGTAAAGCGCTGCGAAGAACTTGTTGGCCTCGCGCTCCACCTTCTCCAGCCGCGCCGAAAGCATCCACCGCGTTCGCACCGGGTCGGGCTTTGGCGGTGTGCCGTCGCCCAGCCGCCACTGCATCGCGGCGGCCATCAACTGCGCGCCTTCGCCTTGCCCGCCGGCCGCCGGCACGACGGTGAGGTGGTTGCCCCGCAGCACCTTTACCAGCGCGGCGATCAGCAATTCGCCGTCGCGAGGGGAAAGGTCGGCCTGCAGGCCCCACGTCTGGCGCCGCCGCAGATAGCGCGTGATGCGGGAATTGGCGCCCATGCTCCGCTCCCGTTCGGTTGCCGGCCCGTTGCCGCCCGGCAGAAGGAAAACGGAGCTGGAGTAAATCCGGTCGTCCTGGTCAAAGGCCCACGGCTCGCGCAGGCTACCCTGCACGCGGCGGATCAGTTCCGAATGTTCATGGGGATCGAGCAGCCGCGCGTCGATGGCCAGCTCCCGCCGCATGTGTTCCAGGAACGCCCGCACAGCGTTCTCGCGCGTCTCGGGGCTTGCCTGTTGCAGCACCGGGTGCCCGGCCCACGGCTCGGGCACGCGGCACATATCGGCCAGCCCGTCGTAGTCGATAATCAGCAGGCCGCACTGCTCCAGGTTCGGCTGCACGATTCGCCAGCCACGCCGCAGGTCTTCCCACAGCCGGTACTCCAGCAGGTTCTGCATGGCTGCTTCGTTGCGGCTCTTGCCCGGCCCCCACGGGGCCGGTTCCTTGGCGTACTGCTCTTGCTGTAGCCCGAGCGCCGCGAAAACAGCCTTGGCGATCACCGCGTGGTCCAGCGTCCCGCGCTCGCTCAGCGCCTTGTACACAGCCGCGCGCACAAGCGCCACCTGCACGAAGTCGTTGAAGTGGCCGGCCTGGAGCGAAGCATCCTGCCGGTTGTCGGTGAAGCTCAGAATTTTCCGCGCTTCAACGGGCACCTGCTCGTCATCGCGCAACTGCACCACGGTCGAGGCGCTCACCAGCGTGGTGGCGGTGCTCCGGCCCGCCTGGCTCAGCCGGGTCACCTTACGGAAGTCGTTCTTCTCCGAGCGGTCGTAGGCAGCCCCGCAACGCAGGCACAGCAGGAACGGGCGCGGCTGGAACCACCCGCGGCAGCCGTCCTCGGCCTTAACCTCGCCAGACGCCGCGGCCAGCAGGCGCTTCGGCACATGCGGCCGGTAGTTGTGCTTGATGCGCGCCCCGCCCGACCGCGGCTCAAACCAAAAGTCGGGCAGCTCCTGCTCGTGCTGGTCGCTCCAGATGTCGTGTTCGTCGAGCGCCAGGTAACCGGGCTAGGCGCCCGCCTCTTCGTCGCCCGTCGCGAGCAGCGGCAGCCGGGGCATCAGCCGGTCCTCCTGCTTGCCCTCGCGTAGGTCCACCAGGTAGTACTCCTGCCCGCATTCCCGGCAGAACACCAGCGGGTAAAGCACCTTTCCGTTGGGCGCGTAGTATTGGCCTTCAAGCGTCAGGTAACGCGACTGCGACGGCTCCAGCGTGGCGTAGAGCGTGCCTCCGGCCGCCAGGAACTGGTGCAGCCGGAAGGCGAACACCGGCTCCCCGTCTTCGCTGCGAATGCGGTTGCCCAGCGCCAGCAGCGCCTGGAGCTTCGCCGAGCAGGCATCCGGCTGCCCCGCCGCCCGCGCGGGCATCTCCGCCTGCTCCCTCAATTGCCGCGCGCCTTCCGCGAAGGTGATCGGCTTGCGCCGGACCAGACGGCCGTTTTCGGTCGTTATGCCGAATGTTTCCTCGACCCAGGCCGCCAGCGGATCGCTGCTGAAAGCCGCAGGGCTCTCGCCCGGCAGCGACGTCTCAACCGCCGCCCGCAGGGCGCTTGCGTTACCGGGTGCGGGCGCCTGAATCACCCGCCGCAAGGTTTCGTCCACCACGTTCTCGGACGGCACCGTGACGCCGAACAGCTTGGTGGCCACGGCAGCCGCAGCCCGCTTCCGCTCCTCGCGGCTGCCCTCGCTGGCCATCGTGGCGCTGGTGCCGACGTGCAACAGGCGGGGGTTCCCGGCCCGCTCGCGCAACCGGCGCATCAGCATGGCGACATCGGCTCCGCCCCGTCCACGGTGGACGTGCAACTCATCGAGCACCAGGAATTCCAGGTTTGCGGTCGCCCGGTCGGTAAAGTGGCGCTCGGCCGGCCGCACCAGCATGTACTCCAGCATCACGTAGTTGGTCAGCAGGATGTGCGGTGGGTCGTCCTGGATCGCCTGCCGCTCTTCGTCTCTCTCCTGGCCGGTGTACTTCGCGAAGCGTACCTGCGAGCCGCCCGCTTGCGCCGCGTATGCCTGCAACGCCGTGTATTGGCTGTTGATCAGCGCGTTCATCGGGTAAACGATGATGGCGCGGACGCATTGCTTCTCGGGCTGGGTGCGCGCGATGTGGTCGTAAATGGGGATGAGGTAGGTGAGGCTCTTGCCCGAGCCGGTCCCGGTGCTCAGCACGTACGGCTCCCACCTCTTCGCGATCTCGACGGCTTCCTGCTGGTGCCGGTAGAGGCGGATCGGGCCGCCGTCGGGTTGGCGGAAGAACCGCGCCGTGGCCGGCAGGATTACACCTCCGGCTGCCAGTTCGTCCAGCGTCGGCCCCGGCTCGTACGCCGGGTTCAATTGGAGAATGGCGTCGGGCCAGAGCACGCCTCGTTCAAATTGCTCCTCGACATGAGCCGCCACCCGCTCGTCCCGGATGCGCACGAAGCCTTCAATGTAACGGCGGTAATCGCCTACTACCCTCTCGCGCAGGGCAAAAACGTCCATATGAGGGCTTACTGTAGCGTATTTCGATGCCGCAATCACCCTGCCTGTTCGAAGACGCCCTGCCGTAATATCCGGTATCCCTCCGCAGCGGGGAGGAATCACCCGGCCGGAGGTTCACGCCCCAACCGTTCCTCCTCCGCAACTCGTGGGAGGTGCCTGCCTCGGGTCAGATTGGCGAGCAAAGTGGTAGCCTTCGGGGGTAACCGAAGAATAACCCCCGAAAAAAACAGAACACAGGAAGATTGCTTTTGCGCCGCAATGCATCTATTCTCTCTGCCTGGGGCTCCGCATGGCTGGTCTCGAAATTCGTGATCCCATCCACGGTCTGATCGGCCGCGAGGAGCACGAGCAAGAGATCATCGACGCCCCAGTGTTTCAGCGCCTCCGGCGAATCAAGCAACTTGCCATGGCGTCGCTGGTCTACCCCGGCGCGGTGCATACCCGGTTCGATCATTCCCTGGGCGTGCTGCACATCGCCGGCCGCATGGCCAAGCAGCTCTTGTCCGACCCGGGTGAACGGAGACTGGTGCGCGTCGCCGCCCTTTTGCATGACATCGGCCACGGTCCCTTCTCACATGTTTCCGAGGAGATCCTGGAGAGATTCACCGAGCGCGACAAGCTGAATCGGCCTGAAGGGCAGCAGATCCACGAGGCAATAGGAGCCCAGATCATTGCTACTGACCCGGCGCTCGATCGTCCGTTGAGCGGCAAGGAGCGGGAACGTGTCAGCGGGTTGATGAGCGGCAGCTACGGCGACCGCATCCTGAGGGAGATGATTTCGGGACCGGTGGACGCCGACAAGCAGGATTACTTGCTTCGGGACAGCTACTACTGCGGGGTGAAATACGGCGTCTATGATATTGAACGCCTGGTGCACTCCCTCGAAGCGCAGACCGATCCGGCCGATCGGTATCTGGCTATCTCAAGGGACAATGTCCACGTGTTCGAGCAGTTCATCATGGCCTGGTATTACATGACGACGCAGGTGTACCACCACAGGGTCCGCCTGGCCACGGACGCGATGATTGTGCGGGCCGTCACGCTTGGAATTGAGCAGGACGGCATTGGCTGGCTTCGCAGACTCTACACCTACGACGGTTCGCCCGACTACATCCGCGAGTATGTCCAGTGGCACGACGAGAGGCTGGTCACGGAGATCCTGCGGGATACAACGGCGGATGGGTACGCCAAAGAGATTTTCCGCCGCCTGGCCGAGAGGCGATTGCTGAAACGCATAGCTTCTTTCAGCCCCAGTGACTTTGCCGATGTGCCGTCTGAGGCCCGTGACCGGCTTCTCGAGCCGTCCCTCGCCCTGCTGGCGGAGTTCGAGGCCCAGGTCGCGGCACAATACGGCTTCGACCCGCGCATGGTCATCGTTAGGCCGGATGGGTTGGACCCCATCACGAAGCGTGCAGGGCGGATTATGGTCACCACTCCGGGCAAGCCGCGTTTCCTCGATAGTGAATCGGTGCTGTTCCGCTCCATCGACGCGGCTGCAAACCAAGAGTATTATCTGAACGTTTATGCTCCTGTCCAATACGCAAACCAGCGCGACAAGAAACGGAAACAGGAACAGTTCCAAGCGGAGATTCCCGACCTGCTGGCGCGTGCGGCCGGGCCGCAACAACCACCTGTCGGCGATCAAGGAGGGCAGCCATGAAGGCAACCGATTTCCTGCTGTGCCTGATTGATGCTTCTGGCGGCGCGATCCGTGGCCGGACTTTGTTACAGAAGACGGCGTACTTCGTCGCCCAGCAAGTGGGCTTCGGGAAACGGCTCGATTTCATACCCCATTTCTACGGCCCGTTCTCGCCGACCGTTGACGAGGCGCTTGGCAAGCTGAGCGCGTTTGGGTTCGTCGATGAGGGCACAACCGGGTTCGGGGCGGTGAACCGCTCCGGCTTTGAAGTCCGCCGCCACGACTACGCTCTCACGGACGATGGCAGCCAGATTGTCGAAGCGATCAAACGAAACGAGCCGGAGGCGTACCAGAACATCCGGGACGCGGTTCAACGTATCCGGGGAGCCGGCGACCCGGACTACCTGGAGCTGTCCATAGCAGCAAAGACCTATCTGATTTTAAAGCGGAAGGGAAGGCCGCTCACGGCTGACGAGGTCCGCTCTGCCGCGCGTGAACTCAATTGGGAGATCACCGAACAGTCTATTCAGAAAGCGGTGGGGTTGCTGGAGAAGCTCGGTTTCGTCCAGACAACCTGACTCGCGGCCTCGGAACCCTCGATCAACTGGTGTCCGGTGGTCTGCATCACGCCGCTGTTCGCCGATGCAAACCAGGAACTGCGCCCCAAGACCGAGAAGTGGACATACCTGCGCGCTAAAGGGGCATAGAGGCTATTGGCCGAAAGTAGGGGCGAGGCGGTCGTAGGCCTCCAGCACCAGCCGGCGGGTGCGGTACTCGCCAAATTGCTTTTCCTCTTTCTCCTTCAGGACGCGGAAGGTTTCACCGGGGAAGTCGGGGCCGTAAACGTCCTTGGGATCGAGGATGTAGCGCAACTCATGGCGCGTCAGCCCGTAGAGCAGCGCGTAATAGGCGTCCAATTCCGCCCGAAGCAAAGCCCGCCGGTCCTCGTCCCAGCGGAACGGCTCTCCCTGATGACCCATGTCTCGAGCAAAGGCCGTGAGGTCTCTCGCAGTATAAAGCAGCTCAAGCGCGCGATCTGCGATCACTTGCCTTGCGGTCTTCGAGTAACTGCCCGGTGGCAGTAAGGGGAGTTGCTCTATGATGAAGAAATTCAGGTTCACGCCGCCTACCTTCTGCTTCGCAACATAGTCGAAAACGAGCGCGTTTAGGTTGCCGAGGAGGCAGCAGACGAGGACGGGCTCCTGGTCCGTCAGGATAAGGGGCATCGAGTTTGCAACCCCGCTGAATGGCAGAAGAGTCGCGATGAAGGTCCGCTCGTTTGTAGGGGACGTCACGCTCTTGAACCCGATGAACCACCTCTGCTGGTATTTCGTGGGCAGCGAATTGCGAACAGCTTCTCCTTCAACCCAATACTGAGGTTTTGGAGCGTAGTGCCAATCGTCGTATTGATGCTTCTCGGTAGGCACCGCCTGGCCGGGTCTCTTGATGTTCGCCGTGTTCGTTATGACGCTGGCAGCACGGTGGTCGAACGCTTGCACCATCTTGCCTTCGTAAAGCGGCACGAGCCCCTCGCCGGGTTCCGTGCTGAATAGGCCGCTGTCGTTCGACATGTGGAACATCGCGAGAAACTTGACACCCCAAGGGTTCTCGCCAGTTGCCTCGTTTACCAAGACGGGGACGCGGCGATAAATCTCCTTCGTCAGATCAGCATCGGTGCGGGTGCGGAAGACCGGGCAGGTGCGAGTATTCGGGTTGAGCAGCGCGAGATCGTCAGGGGCCAAGCTGAAGCGGCGTTCCTGGTCGCGCAGGTGCTCGGTCCGCGTGCAGAAAAAGGCGAATTCGGCTTCTTTGACGCGTTTGCCAGTCACTGTCAGCAGGCAGAATTTGTAACTGCGGTGGACCGCCGGGAAGATCGCCTCTCGATTCTCAAAGTCATACAGCCGTGACAACGCCCGCCTTTCATTTAGATCGGAGAAGAACTGCTTGCAGGTGTCGTCGGTCGCGATGCCGGTCGGTATGAGGACACCCGCCGAGCCATGCTGGTTAATCAACTTGCGGGCAAGCTCTGCAAACAATGCGTATGTATTTACATCGCCGACCGCCGTAAGCGGGAAGCGCTCACCTGTGCGAACGAATCGGCTGCCGGCCTCAGCCGCATGCTTGGCCGCCGCAAACTCGGCCGCCAACTCCGGCCGCGTGCGCGGCAATTGGTCGATGAGACGCTGACGGGCCGCCTTGTTTGGGGCGCGGGCGATCTCCGGTTCGCGCACCGCGAAGAATTCCTCTTCCTGGAGCTTGATGCGCTCCCATGGCGGGTTGCCGAGCACCACATGGAAGCCGCCACGGGTGAGTACTTCGGGGAACTCCAGGGGCCAATGAAAAAAGCCGCGCTCGACCGCCAGCGCGTTTGCTGCGGCGATCATCTGCGGCTTACCGGTGGCGCGCTGTAGGTAGTCGAGCAAATCGTCGTGTGTCGGTACCAGCCGCTCGCCGCCCTCGGTCATCGGCAGGAAAAACGCAGCCGTCCAGAGGTTGGCCGCCGTCCAGTTGCGCCACCAGTTGCCGGCGCTCCGCGCAACTCCGTACAACTCCGCCTTGCGCTTCACATCCGCCGGCGTTTCCTCCGTGACGGCGTCGAGCTTGCGGAATTGCTCGGCATACGGCCCGAGGTCATCGAGGATGCGTGAGTCAAACGTGAGCGACTGCTGCTGCGACGTGCGCTGCTTCTTGTTGCGCTTCTTCAACGCCGCCACTACCGTCTTGTCGTCGCCGGTAACCGGCTTGTATGCTTCGTCCGGTATGCCTTCCTTCAACGTCGATAGGTCGAAGACGCCGACTAGGCTGTTGCCGCAACGGATGCGGTGATCGAGGAAGCTGAGTGGCTTGCCTGTCCAGTGGCCCTCCAGCCACAATGCCAGCTTGCAGAGGTCCACGGCGAGCGGGTTCAAATCAACGCCATAAATGCAGTGCGAGATGATGTCCCGCACCGCCAGATGGAACTCCTTTGGCGTCGGTTCTTGCTCGCCGGTTCGAGCCTTGGCCAGTTCGCGGCCCAGCCGGCGGGCGGCAGCCAGCAGGAAATGCCCCGAGCCGCAGGCCGGGTCGCAGACCGACATGCCCAAAATCGCCTTCTCTTTCTCGTCGCGTGTCTTCGCCTTGGCCAGGCGCTCGTCCATAACCGGCACCAATGCGCTTTCGATCAGTTCGCGCACCAGTTCCGGCCGGGTATAGTACGAGCCGGTCGATTTACGCTCGGTTCCCGGATTCAACTCGAAGCACGCGCCTTCTTCCCGCTGTTCGATCACCGGCTGAAAGTCGAGCAGGCTTTCGTAAACCGAGCCAAGCTCCTCCACGTTGAGCTCGGCGTAGTTGATGCGTTGCCGCACGCCCGCTTCGCGGAACAGCGCCATGTGCCGCATCGCCAACAGCAGGTCGTGGTTGTGTAGCCGGGTGTCGCGCAGATCGTCGTGATCGGGGATGGAACTCAACAGGTCGCCGTTCAGCGGGGGGATGCCGAGCGGGTTGCCGTTGCCGCCGTTGGCGAACAGGGCGAACGTGCGTTGCAGGCCGAGCCAGAGGTCGCTGTATGTGCTCGCTTCGATTGGATGCTCGGTCAGTTCGCGCAGGCGGGCAATGCTGTAAAAGTCGTCATAGACTCGCTGCCGGTCTTGCGCACAGGCGGGGATGCCTGTGCCACTCGAGTCCCACTCCGGCACGATCATGCGCCGCTCCTCCGCGACCATGAGGAACAGGAGCCGATAGACCAGCCGCAACAATTGGCGGTGAAGCCTGGCCGGCGTCAACTGCCCAGGGCTTATTTTGCCGCGCAGGGCCTCGTTCGTAGGGTGGCGCAGCAGCCCGGTGCCGAGAATCTTCAGCGCGGCTTCAACCCCATCGCGCAGTCTGTCGCGCACCCGGCCGCCTTCATCGATCGACAACTGGAAGTACTGCTCAAGCAGGCACTGATGAGCATCCTCGGCGGTGCGGGGCAGCCGGGTACGATGGCAGAGCCGGTAGAACACCGCGAATTCGGTGAAGCGGTTACCGTCGAGCGTGCTTTCCAGATCGAATTCCAGGTAGGTGGGGCGGGACGTGCGCGACGTGTCACGCAGCAACCGGAGGCACAGCCCGTTGGTGACAATGCCCCACAGGTGCTTTTCGCTGCGGTTCAGGTAGTCCTGGACCAGCGCCTGCGGGCTCAGCCGGCGATAGCCGGATTCGGGGCGGTGATCGAGGTCGACGCGCAGCCCCTCGATATGCACCGGCGGCGACTCCTCGCCCTGGCCGGCGCGGTGGGAAATCGGATAGTTCCTCCCCTCGATCACAACTCCGGCCGCCTGATACGAGAGGTCGTAGGCGAACAGGTCGTTCAGCAGTCGAGCCATCCACCGTTCACGCGTCAGACTGGTGCCGGTTTCCTGCGGCGGTAGTTCAGCCGCCCGGCGGCGAAAAACGTGCCAGTAGTCCTGAGCATCACTCCATGCCCGCGCGATTTCATCGCCGAGCCGGGCGCCTTTGGGCAGTCCGAAATCGGCGGCCTTCTGACCGGGCACTTCTTCCCGCACGATCCTGTCGAGCAGGTCGAGCGGGATCAGGTTGCCTTCGGAGCGGATTGCTGTGTACGGCATCAGCGGTTCCCTCCGGGCAACAGGACGTAGACCCCCAGGATGTCGGGCGGTTCGCATTCGGCGCGAATGCGGCCTCCGCTTATGTACTGCCGCAGGCGCCCGTAGCTTTCTTCCAGGTGTGCCGCTCGCTGTTTGGCAATCGCTCTCAAGTCGTCATGCGCTTCGGCCAGCACTTCAAGCGACCATGCCACCTGCTTCTGGCGCTCTTGTTCTGAAATATTGGCAACCGGCGTTGCCTGTTCCAGCAGCCGGAGAATCTCTCCATCGTTCGGCGGGAGCCATTCCAGCTTCTCGCCGCTCCGCCTGAAGCCGGTGGCCAATACCTCTTCGGCGAACAGGGCTCCGCCCTGCCGGCGCGCCAGCCGATAGCGCAGCCGCAGCAATGCCAGCGCCACCCGCCGGTCTACCGCGCTCGTGTAGATGGCGCCACAGCGGGCAAACTTGGAGCCGGGCTTGCCCGCGAAGGCTTCGCCCAGGATGCGGTCGCTCAGGGCGACAACCAGGGGATGATTGCGGCCGATTACCTGCACGCCATCAGCCGGAGGAACACCATCGAAGATGACCTCCTGCGGCTTCTTCCAACCCAGGCGGCCGGAAATATCTTCCAGCCGCGTGCAGTCAAGCAGGAAGGAGCCGTTCTTTCGCTTCAATCCGAAAGCCATCCGCTGCGATGCTTCGTTGAGGAATCCGCGAACCGCATCAGGGTTGCCCAGTACCTCGTCCATCGCTTCCAGTTCTCGCGATACCTCGTCGGGCTTGATGGCGTGCTGCGCGAAGCGGGTGCGGCTCTCGCGTTCGCGTTCAGCATCCCGATCCCACTGGTCGTGGATTTGCTGAACCGTACCGAATTCGGCGAATTCCAATCGCATTTGCGCGGTGGGCACAGGCCGCCGGCTCTCGAACAGCGCCTGTATGACCGCCTGCACCACGCTCTCGGCGTTCACCGGCACCGGAACGCTGACGCCCAGGCTCTTGTAGATTTCGCGGGCCTTGCGAATCAGAACATCGAGCACAATCGCATCAATGGGATTGTCTTCGCCGTACAGGATGGTCGCGCGTACCTCGGGCTTTGGCTGCCCGTAGCGATCCACGCGGCCCTCGCGCTGCTCAAGCCGGTTCGGGTTCCAAGGCAGGTCGTAGTGAACAACGGCGTCGAAGTGATCCTGGAGGTTGATGCCTTCGCTCATGCAGTCGGTGGCTACCAGCACACGCCTGGGACTCTCTGCCAGTTCCGCGACCCGAGCTTCCCGCTCTTCATCGCTGCCCGTCTCCCCCGTGACCGCGACCGCGTGGATGTCCGAGAAGCGGCCCTTCAATCGCAGTTCCAGTTCCTCAGCCACGTACTTGGCGGTTGCAATAAACCGGCAGTACACGATGGGCCGGAAGCCGCGCCGCAGAAGGTCGGCCACGACTTCAGCCGCCTTCTCGATCTTGGGTCCTCCTGGGCCTCGACAATCGCCTCCGCCCGGCGGCCGAATTCGCGCAGGCGCCGGCGATCCCGTTCGCTCAGGTCAACCTCGCCGGCCTCTATCGCGGCCTCGGGCACGGTATCCAGTGTGCCCTCTTCCCGCAGGGCATCCATTGTTTCCCGCTGGCGCTGCTCGTCGTCTTCGGAATCTTCGGTGCGCGGTCTCACGGCCTCCGTGCGCTTGCTGAAAGCCTGAACAGCGGCGGCCGGGCTGGACATCAGGCACCGCAGCAGCGAGAGTGCGGCCCAGTAGCGCACCCGCTGGCGCGGGCGGTCGAGGCCGGTTTCCAACACCGTTTCGCGAGTGAATGCCAGCACGTCGTAGAACAGCTTCTCGTAGTCCTTGGTCAGCCGGTACCTCGCGTCGTCCGACACTCGGGTTGGGAACGGCGTTTCTTCCCCGAGCCATTTCTGAACATCGGCCCGGCGCCGCTGCACAAAATGCTTGGCCAGCCTGGCCCGTTCCCGTTCGCTCAACTGCGTGAGCGTCAGGTTTGCGAAGTGAGGATCGAGGAGGGCCAGGAGCGAAAGGAAGTTCTGCTCGATTCCGCTGTGCGGCGTGGCGGTGAGCAGGAGCAAATGCCGCGACGGGTCACGGGCCGCCAGTTCCCGCACCAGGTCATGACGCTGTTGCTGCTCGCGAGACGCCGCGCCGTGTGGCTGAGAAGCGGCGTGCGCTTCATCAACGATTACCAAATCAGGGCAATCCTGTAGAAACGCCGGCCGGCGCCGCTCGCTCTTGGCGAAGTCGATGCTAACCACCAGGTGCTGGTAATAGCCGTAGATGCCCTGGTCCTTGCGCGGCAATTCGCGTTCAAGCCGGGCCAGGGTGCTGGTACGGATCACGGCCGCCCGAAGATGGAACTTTGTTTCGAGTTCACGCTGCCACTGATCACAAAGGTGCGGTGGGCAGAGGACGCAGATGCGCCTTACATCCCCCCGGTCGAGCAGTTCCCGCGCAATCAGGGCCGCTTCGATGGTCTTGCCCACGCCCACGTCATCGGCGATCAGCAGCCGAACGGGGTCGAGCCGCAGCGCCATGATGAGCGGGACGAATTGATACGGCCGGGGGCGAACCGACAGCCGGCCGAGCGAGCGAAACGGGCCGGCGCCGCTGCGCAGACTGAGCCGGGCAGCATCGCGGAGCAACCTTCCGGCGACAAAGTCACCGGCAGTCTTGGGGTCGGGCAGGGGAAACGACGCAGTCCTCACGTCCCGCCCTTCGATTCCGAGGTGTATGCCGCATGTCTCCGCCTCGCTGCCGTACAACGGCCTGAGGCGCAGAATCTGGTCCCCGCAGGCCAGCACGACCCATTCGCGCTCGCGCACGCTGACCAGCGAGCCGACCTGCCACTCCGGCAACTTGAGCGCCGTCGCCATCGTTCACCCCGCAGCACCCGCCGGCGGGCGCAGTATGGGATTTGCGCGTTGATTAGGGCCGGGTACCCCCGGTGAAAGAGAACCGAGGTTGGAGGCCATCTTAGGTCTGCGGGAAGAGCTAAGTCAATTGTGCGCCCATTTTTCTCACTTGGAGGCGGCCGCCAGGGCGCGCTTGTCGAGCTTGCCCGACACCCCGCGCGGGAATTGCGCCAGGATGAGGAAGCTGCGCGGCACTTTATAAACCGGAAGGTGCTCGCGGCAGGAGGCGCGCAGCGCTGCTTCGGTGACCGAGGCACCGGGCTTGGGCAGCACGAAGGCCTGCAGCTCGATTCCGCGCTTCTCGTCGCGTACCGCCAGCACCGCCGCCTCTTCCACTCCCTCGGCGCGCTCGATGGCCGCTTCCACTTCCGCCGGGTACACGGTCTCGCCGGCGATTTTTACCATGTCGTCGGACCGGCCTGCCAGGTAGATGTACCCGTCGGCATCCAGCCAGCCCAGATCGCCGGTCCCCAGGACTCCGTTGACGATCTTCTGCGCGGTCGCTTCCGGCCGGTTGTAGTACCCGAGCATGACGTTGGGGCCCTCGACTGAGACCTCGCCGGTCTGGCCGGGCGGCAAAATCGCGCCACCCTCGCGGATGGTGACGCGGGTATTCGGAAGCGCCGGCCCCACCGAGGTCATTCGGCAGGCCTGCGGGGGATTGATGGCGATCACCGGCGAGGTTTCCGTCACCCCGTAGCCCTGGAGGATGGGAACGCCGAAGCGGGCCTCGAAGTCCATGGCCACCTGTTCCGGCAGCCGCTCGGCGCCGGCCACGCAAATCCGCAGGCTGCTCAGGTCGGCCTGGGTGGGCTCCTTGATCAGCAACCGGTACTGGCTGGCGATGGCCATCAGCGCCGTGATGCGGTGTTGCTCGATGGCCTGCAGCACCGCGCGGGGAACGAACCGCTCGTGCAATATGACGGTGCTGCAGCGGGCGATCTGCAACACCAGGGTGGCCGTCAACCCGTAGGAGTGGAACAGGGGAAGAACGGCCAACTGGCGCTCGTCGCCGAACTGCATCTGCCGGCAGGCGCCATCGACGTTGGTCAGGATGTTCTCGTCGCTGAGTTCGACGGCCTTGGGACGGCCCGTCGTTCCCGAGGTATAAAGCAGGACCGCGGCCCGCTGGGCACGCGCCTGCATCGGCGCGGGGCGGCCCGGCGCAGCCGGGATACCCTCGACGGGAATAGCAGCGACGCCGGCCTGCCCCAGGCGCGGCGCCAGCTCCGCGTTGGTCAGCACGGTTTTGAGGCCGGCTTCCTCGACCATCGCTGCCAGCAACGGCGGTGGCGCCGGCGCCGGCAGCGCGGCCACGGTCTTCCCGGCCCACAGCCCGCCCAACAGCGCCCAGGCGAACGACGGCATGTTGGGCAGCAGCAGGCCGATGATGTCGCCGCGCGCCTGGGCGCCGACGAACTCCGCCGCCGCTTCCGCCTGCCGTTCCAGCTCGGCGAAGGTAAAGGTGCGCTCCGCCGCGACGATCGCGGCTTTGTCGGGCACGTGCGCGGCCGATTCCCGCACGGCGTGGACGATGGCGCTTTCCCGCATGCTTCTCTCCCTCAAGTCGGCACACAATCTAGAGCGAGTTTACAGGATACCGGCGAAAAACGGAGCACTCCTCTGTTGATTAAGAAAGCCCAGACTGCGTTCTCCTTCTTTCGCATCCCTGCTTCTCGCGGTACAATCCGCCAAGTGGCACAGGCATTGTGCCTGTGTCTGCATTTGCTGGAGCCATTTCTATGATGCCGTGGCTGGAGGCCTTCCACCGTCCCACGACCATCGCGGAAGCGCTGCAACTGATGAAGCGCGGCGGACGGCGCGCGCGGTTCGTTGCCGGGGCAACCGACCTGCTGGTCGAGGCCGATCCCGCGGCCCGCATCCTGGTTGATGTGGGCCGGCTCGGCCTGGCTTATATCAAGCCGCACCGCGGCGGATGGCGGATCGGCGCCACGACCACCATGGCCATGCTGGAGCAGTCGGAGGAGATCCGAGGGTTCGCCGGCGGCATCCTGGCCAGGGCCGCGGCGGCCAGCGGCTCGATCCAGATTCGCAACCGCGCCACCGCCGGCGGCAACCTCGCCAACGCCTCACCGGCCGCCGACCTGGCGCCGCCGCTGCTGGCGCTTGACGCGGAGGTGCTGATTGCCGGGCACAAGGGCAAGCGTCGATTGCCGCTGGCCGACTTCTTTAAGGGTGTTCGCCAGACCGCGCTCAATGGCGATCTGTTGGTGGAAATCATTCTTCCGCCGCTCAACAGAGCCGCGGGTCGCCGAGGCGGCGAGCGATCCGCCTGGTCGTTCCAGAAACTCGGCCGGGTGGAGAGCGACATCGCCATCGTGAACGCGGCGGCGGGAGTGGCCGTGGATGCCGGCAGCCACTGCCGCTGGGCGCGCATCGCCGTGGGCGCGGTGGCCCCCACTCCGCTGGGCATCCCGGCCGCCGAAAGCGCGCTCCAAGGCCAGCCGCTTGACAGCGAGTCAATCGCGCTGGCCTGCGAGACGGTGTGCCGCGAGGCGCGGCCCATTACCGACCTGCGTGCTTCGGCCGACTACCGCCGGCAAATGAGCGGCGTTCTGGTGCGCCGCGCGCTGGAGGAGTGCCTGGAACAGGTTGCAGGTGGCAGGTGACAGGTGGCAGGCTGCAACCTGGCATTTGTCACGTACGATTTTATGGAACCGATTGAAATTCGATTGAAAGTGAACGGCGAGCCGCGCTCCTGGCGGATCACGCCCGGCGACGTGCTGCTGGACGTTCTGCGCCGCGAGAACTATTTCGGCGTGAAGCGCGGCTGCGAGACGGGCGAGTGCGGCGCCTGCACCGTGCTGCTGGACGGCAAAGCCGTCAACTCCTGCCTGGTGTTTGCCGCGCAGGCCGACGGCCGCGAGATCGTCACCATCGAGGGCCTCGCCCAGGGCGACCGCCTGCATCCCATCCAGGAGGCGTTCCTGGACGCCGGCGCGGTGCAGTGCGGTTTTTGCACGCCCGGCATGGTGCTCAACACCAAGGCCTTCCTGGAACAGTGCCCGCAACCGACCGAAGCGGAGGCGCGCAAGGCCCTGGCCGGCAACTACTGTCGCTGCACCGGCTATAAGAAGCCCGTGGAAGCGGTCATGGCTGCCGCCGCAGCGTCTTCCCGTACGAAATCCGCAATCCGAAATCCGAAATCCGAAATCAAAAGGGGGCGGCGATGAGCGGCAATCACAGCATCGTCGGCAAGCGCGTCCGCAAAGTGGATGGCGTGAAGCTGGTCACCGGCCGCGCCACGTTCACCGACGATATCCACCTTCCGGGGTTGCTCTACGGCAAGATTCTGCCCAGCCCCCACGCCCACGCGATGATCAAGCGGATCGACGCCAGCAAGGCCCGCGCGCTGGCCGGCGTGGTCACGGTGCTCACCTGGCAAAACGTGCCCCGCGTCCCGCACACCACCGCGGGCCAGAGCTGGCCGGAGCCTTCGCCCTATGACACCTACCTGCTGGACTGCAAGGTGCGGTTCGTGGGCGACCGCGTCGCGGCCGTGGCCGCTGAAAGCCGCGCCCTTGCCGAAGAAGCCCTGCGGCTGATCGAGGTCGAGTACCAGGTTCTCCCGGCTATTGTCGATATGGAGCAGGCCGACGCGCCCGGCGCACCCGCGATCCACGACGAGCCGGATTCCACCGGCATCCACGATGCGGCGCGCAACATCGCCGGCTTCATTCGCAAGGACCTCGGCAACGTGGACCAGGGCTTTGCCGCAGCCGACCTCATACTGGAAGGGGAATACCGCACCCAACGCCAGCAGCACTGCAGCATCGAGCCGCACGTCACCATCGCCTGGCTGGATGAGGACAACCGCCTGGTGATCCGCAGCAGCACCCAGGTGCCCTTCCACGCGCGCCGCCAGGTGGCCATGATCCTGGGGCTTCCTGTGCAGCGGGTGCACGTGGTCAAGCCGCGCATCGGCGGCGGCTTCGGCGGCAAGCAGGAGATGCTGCTGGAGGACATCTGCGGGGCGCTGGCGCTGGCCGCCCGGCGTCCGGTGAAGATGGAGCTGAGCCGCCGCGAGGAATTCTTCATGAGCCGCAGCCGGCACCCGCACCGCCTGCGGGTCAAAATCGGCGTGAAACGCGACGGAAGCGTGGTGGCCAACCACATGACCGTGCTGGCCACCACGGGCGCTTACGGCAGCCACTGCAACACCGTGCAGGGCAACACCGGCCAGAAGGTATTGCCGCTCTACCGATCGCCGAACATACGGTTCGAGTGCCAGGTGGTCTACACCAACATGCCGGTGGCCGGCGCTTTCCGGGGCTACGGATGCCCGCAGGGGTTCTTCGCCATGGAGAGCCTGGCGGACGAGGTGGCCGAGCGGCTGGGCCTGGACCCGGTCGAGTTCCACACCAGGAACGTCATTCGCCAGGGCGACATCGACGAGCTTTCCGCGGTGCTGGGCGAGGGCCGGAAGGGCCTGCCGCGCCACATCCGCAGTTGCGGCCTTCCGGAGTGCATCGAACGGGGCGCGGCGGCCATCGGCTGGAGCGAGAAGCGGAAACAGCATGAGGTGCCCGGCAAGCCGCACCTTCGCCGTGGCGCCGGCATGGCCTGTTCGATGCAGGGCAGTGCCATCGCCGGGGTGGACTGGGCTTCCGCACTACTCAAGATGAACGAGGATGGCTCGTTCCATCTGCAGGTGGGCGCCACCGATCTTGGCACCGGCAGCGACACCGTGCTGGCACAGATCGCCGCCGAAACCCTGGGCGTCAGCCTGGACAAGCTGGTGGTCACCTCTTCCGACACCGATGTCACGCCGTTCGACGTTGGCGCCTATGCTTCCAGCACCACCATCATTTCCGGCGGGGCGGTGAAGAAGACGGCGGAGAAAGTGCGCGCGCAGATCCTGGAAACCGCTTCCCGCATGCTGGAAACGCCGGCGGAGCAACTCTCGTGCCGCGACAATCGCGTGACCGCCGGAGAGAGCGGCAGGTCCGTGACCATGGCGGAAGTGGCGATGCACGCCATGTACAAGGACAAGCGGCACATTATCGAAAACGCTTCCCACTTCAACACCGACAGCCCGCCGCCTTTCTGCGCGCAGTTCGCCGAAGTCGAGGTGGACACCGAGACGGGCAAGGTGCGCGTGGTCGAGCTGGTCACGGCAGTCGATTGCGGCGCGGCTATCAATCCGCAGCTCGCCGAGGGGCAGGCTGAAGGCGCCGCCGCACAGGGCCTGGGGCTGGCGCTCAGCGAGGAAATGCTGTTCGATGCCGCCGGGCGCATGCGCAACCCTTCCTTCACCGACTACAAGATGTTCGGCCCCCAGGACATGCCCAAGCTGACCACCATCCTGGTGCCCACCGAGGAGCCGCTGGGCCCTTACGGCGCCAAGTCTATTGCCGAGGTGCCCATCAACGGGGTGGCACCGGCCGTTGCCAACGCCATTTACAATGCCGTGGGGGTGCGCATCCGCGAATTGCCGCTCCGGCCGGAGCGGCTGCTCTGCGCGTTACGCGAAAAGGATGCAGGTTTGGCAACTGCTTGAGAAAAACAGGCCAGGGGTGAACACCGAAAGGGAATGGGCCCCTGATTCTGATTTTTGCGGTCGCGTGGCACTTCACATAGAATGCCAATCCACGCGGCAAGCGCCGGAGTGAGGAAGGCCGGGGTTGAGATTGTACTTGGATGCTTGTTGTCTGAACCGCCTGACCGACGACCAAAGCCAGGCCCGTGTCCGCGAAGAGGCGGAAGCGGTCGAGCGCATCCTCGGGTTGATCCGTGAGGGTTGGGCGACGTGGGTTAGCAGCGCCGTGCTGGAAATCGAAATCAGCCGTAACCCAGATTGGGATCGGCGCCATGACGTGGCCGTACTGCTGGCGCACGCGGACGAGGTCGTGATTCCGCGCTCGGCCGAGGCGGCCCGCGCCAAATTTCTCGAAAAACTCGACTTCGGTGCTTTCGACGCGTTTCACTTGGCCTGCGCCGAACGAGGGGTGGTGGACGTGTTTCTGACGACGGATGACGGCCTGCTTCGCCGCGCTCGGCGGCACGCTCAACTGCTTCGCATCCGAGTGGAAAACCCGGTATCCTGGTATCAGGAGGTAGCGACATGATTCCCCTTGAGAAGATGAGCGACGAGGAATTCGAGCGCCATGCGCTTGGGGTCCTGCAGCGCGAGTTGGGCGTGAACGGACTCGGACGCTTCCTCCGCGTGTATCGGGCGGGGAGCGGCGACTACACGCGCGACCGCCATCGCTGGCTTGAGGGCGCGACGATCGAGGCGATCATGGCCGAAGTGCAGCGCCGGGGCCACCCTGCGGTCTGATTCCCGCGGATTCATCAATCCGACCGTGACCGAGACGCGCGGCCATGCCACCGGAGGGGGCTGTCTCGAATGCGCGCGGAGCGTGGGACCCGCGGTGGAGGCGATCATGACGTATCGCGGACACGTGAAGAACGGCCAGGTCGTGCTGGATGACCCCGCCCGTTTGCCGGAAGGCGCCGAGGTGAAGGTCGAGGTCGTGGAAGACGGCGATGGGAAGCCCCCCATCTGGGGCGAGCTGCTGAAGCTGGTCGGCACTGTGCAGGGTCTTCCGCCCGATATGGCCCAGGAGCACGACCATTATCTGCACGGTACGCCTAAGAAGAAATGAGCGAGATCTTCGCGGACACGTTCTATTTTCTAGCCCTGCTCAGCCCATCCGACAAAGCGAGCCAGCGGGCGTGGAGCATCACGGCGGAACAGCGCTCAACGCTCGTCACGACTGCCTGGGTGCTGACAGAGCTGGCCAACGCGTTCGTCGTGATGCGAGATCGCGGCATCGCCGGGGCGCTGACCGGGGACCGCCACTTCGAGCAAGCGGGATTCCGAGCACTGCTGAAGTAGGCCCTCCAGTTCAACCCATCGGCAGCCGGACAAAGCCTGCCGACGGGCAGTCGAGCGGAATGGGAGAAGCGCATTCTACTACACAAAAGGGGACATGGACCGGTGGCCTCTGCTCGGTGAAAACGTTTGACTTGCGCCTGAGGATGCAGCCGAAATAAGGCGCTACCGTTTCCAGGCGCCCCGGCTTATCATTTGCAGAATTGGGGGACGAGCATGCCGCGAAGCAAATGTGCGACGGACCATCTGAGGGTGCCCGTGCTGGTCACCGCCGCAACCCTGTTCTTTGCCTGCGCACTGACCGGCCAGACTATTTCCACGGTGGCCGGCGGTCTCGTGGTGAATAACCAGCCTGCACTGTCCACACCACTCGCCGATCCTCATGGTGCCGCACTGGACGCTCAGGGCAACCTGATCGTTCTGGATACGGGCAATGGCGTCATCCGGAAGGTTGATGCGGTAACTGGAATCTCCACGATCATCGCCGGCGGCGGCGCGCGCCTGGACGATTCGCTTCCCATCGCCGCTCTTACCGCCAGCATCCCGAGCCCTCTCTTTGCTGCCGTGGACAAGGCGGGGAACTTGCTGTTCTCCGATCGTTCTTACAGGATTCGGAAAGTCACGCCCCAAGGCTTCGTGACCACCGTCGTTGGCAACGGACGCTTCGGATATTCAGGCGATGGCGGGCCGGCATCTTTTGCGGAAATCGGCCCGCCTTACGGAATAGCTTTCGATGCGTCCGGGAACCTGTTCTTTGCCGACTGCTACAACACCGTGATTCGAAAGGTAGACGCCATCACCGGCATTATTCGCACCGTGGTCGGCAACAACTCCTTCGGGTTTAGCGGGGATGGCGGGCCGGCCACCCGGGCCCAGCTCAGTTGCCCGGCGGGCCTGTCTTTCGACTCCAGGGGCAACCTTTACTTTGTCGATGCGAACAATTACCGGCTGCGCAGAGTGGACACTCAGGGCGTCATCACCACTGTTGCAGGCAATGGCATGAACAGCCTCGCGCCCGACGGCGCGGTAGCCGGCACGAACATGCCGCTTGCGGCTCCAATTGACGTCGCTGTGGATCAGGCAGGCAATATCTACCTCTCCGAGGGTGCCGGTCGGGTCCGGCGGATCGTGGCCAGCAGCGGCGTGCTCTCAACACTAGCCGGAGGCGGCACTTCCACGCTGGATGGGATTCCCGGCAATCGGGCCTTTGTCGGCCGGCCCTGGCAACTCTTTGTGGACCGCGCGGGGAATGTATACTTTGCCGACCACGGAAGAAACGCCATCCGCCGGGTGGACGCAGTCTCTGGAATCATTTCGACTCTGGCAGGAACAGACAATGTTTTTGATGGCAACACCGCCCTGTCCGTGGTCTTAGCCAACCCCATCAAGCTGGCGCTGGACAGGGCAGGGAATCTACTCGTAGTTGATCAGACACACAACCGGGTGCGCAAGGTAGACGCCGCAACCGGCGTTGTCACCACCGTCGCCGGCACCGGCCAGCCTGGATTCGACGGCGAAGGGGGCGTTGCCACCGCCGCGCTGCTGCAATTCCCCGCTGGTATCACGACCAGCGCCGCGGGCGACATCTACGTCTCAGACACGCTCAATCACCGCATCCGCAAGGTAGACGGGCGCACAGGCACCGTGAGCACCGTGGCCGGGACGGGAGCGGTCGGTTCGACTGGCGATGGCGGGCCGGCTACCCGCGCCACCCTGCAGAGCCCGGACGGTCTGTTGCTGGATTCTGCCGGCAACCTGTATATCGCCGATACGGGCAACGGCTTAGTGCGGGGGGTAGATGCATTCACGGGTGTTATTTCCACCGTGGCCGGAAATCGCAGCTACGCATACTCCGGTGATGGCGGCCCAGCGACTGCCGCCAGCCTGTTCAACCCGACCGATCTGGCTTTTGACAACGTCGGTAACCTGCTAATTGTCGATCGCGGCACGCACACCGTCCGCAAGGTGGACCGTCGAACAAATGTCATCAGCACCGTTGCCGGAACGGGCGTCTCCGGCTACAGCGGCGACAACGGCCCGGCCACGCTGGCCCGGCTTTCTTCGCCATCCGCTCTTGCCGTGGGCCCGACCGGCGACCTGTTTATCGCGGACCGCGTAAACAGCGCGATTCGGAGAGTTGCGGCCGATACAGGAGCCATTACCACCATTGTCGGCATAGGCCGGGTCGGGTTCTCAGGTGACGGCGGTCTGGCAGGCATAGCGAGCTTGTCCGAGCCAGAGGGGCTGCTGGTGGACGCGGCCGCGAATCTTTACATCTCCGACACGGGAAACAACCGCATTCGCAAGGTCACGCCCGCCCGTATTGCCCCGGCGCTGGGCGTGGCCCCCGCCATACTCTCGTTCAGCGCCCTGCAGGGGGGCGCGTCGCCCGACCCGCAGACGTTTTACGTGCTCAACACCAATTTCGTGGGACTCTCCTGGAGTTTGCAGGTGGCAGGCACAGGGGCCAGTTGGCTGAAAGCGACGCCTGTCTTAGGCGTTGCCCCCAGCGCCATAACCGTGAGCGTGAATTCAACGGGGCTGGCGGCCGGCGACTACCGCGCCACGCTGGTGGTCAGCTCGCCGGGGGCCGTAGGTTCGCCGCAAACCGTCTCCGTGCTCCTCACGGTGACCCCGGCGGCGCAGGCGTCAGTGGCGCTCTCTACGCAGCTTCTCTCGTTCCAGGCTGTGGCGGGCGGAATTAGTCCTTCCCCGCAGACGCTCTCGATTGTCAATGCCGGGAGCGGCACTCTGCAGTGGAGCGCCAGCGCGCAGACTTCCACGGGAGGCAGTTGGCTGGCGCTGTCCGCTCCTTCCGGCACGGCGCCGTCTTCGCTGTTTGTTTCCATCAACACACGCGGGCTGAGCGCCGGCGTCTACCAGGGGACTGTTACGGTGCAGGGAAGCAGTGGCGGCGCGGCAGTGAATGCCACCGTCGTGCTGACGGTAACGGGCCCGGGTTCCGCAATCCTCCTCAGTCAGACCGGTTTTCAGTTCACCGCCGTGGAGGGCGCGGCTGCGTTGCCGTCGCAGAGATTCGCCGTCCTCAATGCGGGCCAAGGCAGCGTGAATTGGAGCGCAGAGGCTTCCACGACCTCCGGCGGCGGCTGGCTGCAGGCGAGTCCGCAGACAGGCGCCAGCGACAGCAGCGGCCTGGCCAACTCTCCCGCCGTCACGGTCAGCGCCAACGCCGCGGGATTGAAGGCGGGAACCTACAGCGGCCTGATCGTGATTTCCGCTTCCGGGGCCGTGAATTCGCCGCAGTTGGTCACGGTGGTGTTGCGCGTGCTGTCGCCGGGGAGCGCTCCGCCGCCGCAACTGGAACCCGCAGGGCTGCTGTTCGTGCTGATGGCGGGTTCGGGCACGCCGGCGGTGCAGGCTCTTTCTTTGTTCAACCCGGGCCCGGCATTGGGCTTTGCGGCCGCGGTCGCGCTGACAGCCGGTGCCGACTGGCTCAGTGTCACGCCGGCCAGCGGGACGCTGCAGGGGGCCGGCTCGTTGGGGGTCCAGGTCAATCCCGGCGGTCTGCCGGCGGGCGTGTATCGCGCGACGATCACGCTTTCGTTTTCTAACGGCAACGTGCTCGACGCGGCCGTTCTGCTGGTGATCCCCTCGGGGACAGTCTCTGCAGCGAGGAACGGTCGTGCCGCCGAGACGTGCACCCCCAAGGAACAACACCTGCTCGCCACGACGGTCGCGAATAGTTTCATGCTTGCGGCAGGCTGGCCGGTGCCCATAGTGGCCCGGGTGGTGACCAACTGCGGCTCGCCCGTCATCGACGCAGCCGTCACAGTGTCCTTCGACAACGGCGATCCGACGCTGGTGTTAGCGAATCTCGGCACGGGTTCCTACAGTGGCACCTGGACCCCCCAGAGGGCGGGCAACGTTACCTTGACCGTCCGGGCGGCTCACCCCACCTTCCAGCCGGCGATGCTGCAACTCCGCGGATCGTTGGGGGCGGCAAGCGCTCCCCAGTTGGCCGCACTCGGAGTTGTGAACGCTGCCAGCTACAAGCGCTTTTTGCCTCTGGCGCCCGGAAGCATCATTTCGGTCTTCGGGAGCAGTCTGGCGCAGGGACAGAATCTGTCGTCGTCGCTACCGCTCCCCAGAGTACTTGGCGGTCTGTCGCTCAAGCTGGGCCAGCTTGATGTGCCGCTGTTTTATGCCGGGTCGAGCCAGGTGAACGCGCAGATCCCCTTTGAGGTCCAGGGAAGCGCCACGCTGCCGCTGCTGGCCTCGCTCGGCGGGGCGCTGACCAGCCCGGTGCCAGTCACCATTGCGGCGGTCCAGCCGGGCATTTTCACCGCCAACCAGAGCGGGGCCGGCCAGGGCTCCGTAACGAATGCAGCCGGCATCCTGGCGGACGCCTCGGCGCCCGTATCGCGCGGCGAAGTAGTCGTGATCTATTGCACGGGTCTGGGCGCGACAGATCCACCTGTGGCCTCCGGGGTCGCGACGCCCCTCACCCCGCTTCACCCAGTGCTGCATCCGGTAACCGCCAGAATCGGTGGCCTGGACGCTCCCGTGCTGTTTGCCGGACTAGTGCCTGGCTTTGTTGGCTTGTATCAGGTCAACGCCATGATCCCCGCCGGAGTTGCCCCCGGCGACTCCGTTTCCCTGGTCTTGATCCAGGACGGCCTGGAAAGCAACAATGTCACTATTGCGGTAGAGTGAACCCGCGGGCAGCTCGGTTTCCAGCCATCTTTCCAGCCGATCGCGTTTGTTGCCCGCGGGCAGCAGAGTCGTGCCTTTGCGGATCTCTCCCAGCGTGAGCACGCTTAAATGGAGCGCGTCTTCATTCTGAGCGTCCACCCATGTCTTCACTCGCGCATCCGGCAACCGAACCCGGCTGTACTCTGAGATCACGTTTGTATCGAGCAGGTAGCCGTTCATAGCTGGATAGTTCGGCCTGGATCTTTATCGCGCTCCAGGTTCAACTCGGAACCGGCCAGGGGCGACTCCATCAGGAATTCAGAGAGAGTCTGCTTCCGGCTTTGCCGCTCGGCCGGCGGGTCCGTCTGATGTTTCTCGCGCCAGGCTTGGACTCCCTCCACGATGAGTTCGTCGACGGAATGAAAATTGCCGTTGCGCATTTCCTCCTGGACCAGGCGTTCGGTTTCCGGTTTCAGTTCAATGGACATTTAAGAGGTACCTCCTTACTTTTCTCGTTGCGCGACGGGGCGGCCACTTCACGACCGTGCTCGAGGTCCTCGGGCCGTGCAGGACAGGGAGGGGCAGTGGCGATGGTCATCTGTGTGTTCCCTTGTTTCCGAGCTCTTAGAATACCAAGACTGGGAACCAAAAAATAGGCCGTGGGCTGCAGGCGCTGTAGGCTGTACCGGCTGTAACCCCAAGACGGCATCGAACAGGGCGACTTGAGCGAAACCCGCGCCCGCCTTCTCGCCCGGCGGCGGGCGTGAGGATGGGAATGTTACGGCTGCTGGCCGGTGAGAACTTCAACGGCGAGATCGTGAGCGGATTGGTGTTGCGCCGACCGGAGCTTGACGTTGTTCGCCGGGAGAATATCGGCCTTACCCGCACAGATGAGCCGGATCAGATTTCTTCAAACCATTTTGGGTTAATCTCCACCTCCTCGACCGTCTTCGTCGTCACACCCAGCTTGAGGTTCTTGAGGAGTTCACAAAGCTGGTCGCCATCGATCAGGTCGATAGGTGGCGCGCCGTCGCGTGTGGCCTCCTTCTTCGCTTCGGCGCTGAACGTTCCAGTGGTAATGAAGAGCCCCTTATCGGTGCGCCCGACCATCGCCCCACGGAAATCGCGGACAGCGCCGGATGAGACACTCCCTTTGTAAACACAACCGAGCGGAATCTTGTTTTTCTGGCAAGAATTTTAGGCCGCCTCCTTCAGTTTGTCCGCGTCTGCGTTGCGGAGCACGAGGGCCGTCCGGATCACCTGCCGGCCCTGGATT
>Ga0315280_10002218_pt1 | contig 31786 bp, 30 predicted proteins | sample YL17G06_40_MG_FD_203697 | JGI IMG/M metagenome (GOLD analysis project Ga0315280, IMG submission 203697) | Sediment microbial communities from Yellowstone Lake, YNP, Wyoming, USA - YL17G06_40 | ecosystem: Environmental > Aquatic > Freshwater > Lake > Sediment | place: USA: Wyoming | collected... | reverse complement strand
CTCGGCTACGCCTCGCTCGCAATGACATGGGGCGCCCAGGTATGTCATTGCGAGGAGCGTCAGCGACGAAGCAATCTCCTCCCGTATAGTCTCAAGACTTGCGAAATGCGGTACTAGTCACAGGCTCCCCGTGCATCATCGGTTTCGAATTTCGGTCATTCGTGCTTGTTTCGGATTTCGAGATTCGAATTTCGAGATTATTTCTATCGCGTTGGCCGGCTCTGCGTTCGCCCCTGATTTCGTACGCTGCGAGCTTGCAGCATGCGTGTGACCTGCCTTATGATGTCCTGTCCGATGAACCACGCAGGTGTCAGGAAAGGAACCACGCGGATGATGAGCAATGCACGTACCCGGTTGATCTGCCTCTCCCTCGCCATCCTGTCGGCCCAGGGCTTGGCCGCCGACTTCTTTCCCACCGAAGTCCGGCGGCAGGCCTTCTTACGGGCCCTGGAGAAGCAGGACCAGGGTTACGACCCGGGCGCGCAGATGCTCCGCGCGCCGTACTCCTCGCCCGGCTACCACACCACCCTCAAAAGCGGCTTCGTCCACGGCACCCGTCCCGCGCTGGACTACGCGGTCGCGCTGCTCGACTCCGGCGATGCCGAGCGGCTCCAGCGCGCCGAACAGGTCTTACGCCGGGTGATCGCCCTGCAGGACCAGGACCCCAACAGCCCCACCTACGGCATCTGGTCGTGGTTCCTCGAGGAGCCGCTCGACAAGATGTCTCCGCCCGATTGGAACTGGGCCGACTTCTGCGGCACGCAACTCCTTCAAGTCGCCATCGACCACATGGACCGTCTGTCCGCCGACCTGCAGGAAAAGGTCAAGGGCTCGATCCTGCACGCCGCCCGCTCCATCATCCGGCGGAACGTCGGCCCGGGCTACACGAACATCGCCCTGATGGGCACCTACGTCACATTCGTGGCGGGCGAGCGCTTCGACGCGCCGGAACTGGTCGATTACGGCCGCCAGCGCCTCCGCCGCTTCTGGGACTACACGCAGCAGAAAGGCTCGTTCACCGAGTACAACAGCCCGACCTACACGATGGTGGCGATCGACGAGATCTCCCGCATGCGGCAGCACGTCCGCGACCCCCAGTCGCAGAAGCTGCTCACGCAGCTTAACGCCTTTGCCTGGCGTCACGTGGCCCGCCGGTTCCATCCGGCGACGAGACAGTGGGCCGGTCCGCACAGCCGCTGCTACTCGACCCTCCTGCGTCCGAGCACCCTGGCCGCCTTCCAGCGCGCCAGCGGCGGCAAACTCCCGTTCGTCTCCGAGGCCGAGGCCTGGGAGAGCCTCGACGCCCACCGGCTTACGCTGGACTGCCCGCCCGAGCTGCTCAACTACTTCACGATCCTGTCCTGGCCGCGACTGGAGGTCGAGACCTTCGAGAGAAATGCCCCGACCGAGCACGACATCATCGGCACGACCTACCTGCACCCGGATTTCACGCTGGCCAGCGTCAATATCGGCGACCTCTGGAACCAGCGGCGTCCCTTGCTCGCCTACTGGACCACGCCCAACGGTCCGGCGTCGCTGCGCCTGCGCTGTCTCCATGACGACTACGATTATTCCAGCGCCAGCCTCTTCACGGTCCAGGACCGCACCCAGATCCTCGGTGCGGTCCTGTTCGCCACGGATCGCGGCGATACGCACATCTCGCTGGACAAGATCCCCAATGCGACGATCGTCGCGAAAGACCTCCGCCTGCGTCTGCAATTCGAGGGGAGTGTCTCCGATCTGCTGCTCTCTGAGAAGCTCCGGCTCGATGAGCCGATCCGCTTCACCTCGGGCGCCATCGAGGGCATCTTCAGCCTCCACAGTGCCATCTTCACCGGCCTGCGTCCCACGCTCGCCGCCGGCCGACAAGGCCAGGAAGCCTGGATCGACCTCGTCCTCTACGAAGGTCCCGCCCGCCCCTTCGACTTCGACAAGATCGCCGAAGCCGCGCTGGTCTTCAGCCTGTCGCTGGCCCCGTCCGGCGGCACGCTGCCCGTGGCGGCCCCGGCGGCCCACATGAGCATCGCCGCGGAGTTGACGGCCATTGGCATCGAGTCCCCGCGCGAGACCTGGTTCCTCCCGCGGACGAACAATCCGACGCTCTCCCTGACGATTCCCACCAAGCCGCTGCCCACCAAAGCCCAGAAGACCGCCACCGCTGCCAAGCGCGAGGACACCAACCCCTGGAAACCCAGCCGCTGAAGGCACGCGGTCGTCCGCGCCCGTGTCAAGCGGAGAATTTTCTGCACAAAAGTCTTGCAATTTCTCGGCCGATAGGTAGACTTGTATTGAATATGGGTAACCGGTGCACAATTCGTTCCTACCTCATGGGCCTCCTCGGCCTGAACACCCTGCTGCTGCGCCGCTAAGGCGCAGAAGAGAAGAACACCCACAACCCGTTTTCCCTCCCGTACTTACGTAAAACCGTAGCCTTTCGACCACCGTTTGGGCATAATAACCGGCTACGTTTGAAGGGCAAAAGTAAAAAGGCAAAAGGTAAAAAGGGCGGTTACCCGCCTGCGGTTTCGGAGTCGGTTTTTCCTTACTTTTGACTTTTTACTTTGAACTTTTTCCTTCTTTGGAGTGCTGACAATGTCAGGAGAAAAAGTAGTCATCTTTGACACCACGTTACGTGACGGCGAGCAATCGCCGGGGGCGGCGATGTCGATCCCGCAGAAGCTCGAGATCGCCCGGCAACTCGCGGTCCTCGGCGTCGATATTATCGAGGCGGGGTTTCCCATCTCCTCGCCCGCGCAGTTCGAGGCCACCAAGCTCGTCGCCGAGCAGGTGAAAGGGCCGACGATCGCCGCTTTGGCCCGGGCCAACGTCCTCGATATCGAGGCGGCGGGCAAAGCCATTGCCCCGGCCAAGAAAAAGCGGATTCACACGTTCATCGCGACCTCGCCGATCCACATGAAGCATAAGCTCAAGAAAGAGCCGGCGGAGGTCCTGAAAATGGCAGTCGAGGCGGTCAAGTTCGCCCGGACCTTCACGGACGATGTCGAGTTCTCGCCGGAAGATGCCTGCCGGAGCGAGATCCCGTTCCTGCTCGAGATCCTCGCGGCGGTGATCGAGGCCGGCGCGACGACGCTGAATATCCCCGACACCGTCGGGTACGTTCTGCCTTACGAGTACGGGCGGCTCATCGCGCAGCTCAAGAGCGACGTCCCCGGCATCGGCAAGTGCATCATCAGCACGCACTGCCACAACGATCTCGGCATGGCGGTCGCGAACTCGCTGGCGGGCGTTCGCAATGGGGCTCGGCAGATCGAGTGTACGATCAATGGCCTCGGCGAGCGGGCAGGCAACGCGGCGCTCGAGGAGGTCGTGATGGCCATCCGGACGCGGGCCGATTTCTTCAGCCAGGCGGCCAAAGACGGCTTGCAGACGAATATCAATACCAAGGAGATCTTCAAGACGAGCCAGTTGGTCTCGCAGCTCACCGGCTTCGTGATCCAGCCGAACAAGGCGATTGTCGGCGCCAACGCCTTCGCGCACGAATCAGGCGTTCACGTGGACGGCATGCTCAAGGACCGCAGCACGTACGAGATCATGACGCCGGAGACCATCGGCCTGACCGGCTCGCGGATGGTGCTCGGCCGGCACACGGGCCGGCACGGCTTCGCCGAACGCTGCAAGCAACTCGGCTACAGGCTCAGTAAGGACGAGGTCGAGCAGGCGTATCAGCGGTTCCTGGAGGTCGCCGACAAGAAGAAGGAAGTTTTTGACGCCGATGTCGCGGCCATCATCAGCGACCAGATTCGCGTCGTCGAGCAGGTGTACGTTCTGGAGTACCTGCACGTCGCCTCGGGCACGGGGACGCTGCCGACGGCCAGCGTGCGGATGCGGTGCAAGGATAAGACGCAACTGGCGGCCGCCTTTGGCGATGGGCCGGTCGATGCCGCGTATGAGGCGATCCGCCAGGCGATTGGGCTGACGCCGGAGTTGGAGAACTACTCGATCCGGGCCGTCACGAGCGGCAAGGAAGCCCTCGGCGAGGCGACCGTGCGAATTCGCGACAACGGCCAGACCTTCATCGGCCGGGGCGTCTCGACGGACATCATCGAAGCTAGCGCCAAAGCCTACGTGGACGCGATCAATCGGATGGTCGCCGCCAAGGCCGGGGCGGCGGAACTCAAAATCCAACTGTAGCGTAACAAACAGAGCACCGCCGCCACATAGCGTGCCTTGCCGTGAAAGACATAGCCCTAAAGAGAAAGGGTGTGATTATGAGGAGCAACACGAAATCCAGACAAGCTGAGTATATCTCCAGATTGAACGCCTTGTACTCGGACGTCGAAAAGTGGATTGAGGGTACTGACGTGAAAGCCTCGCGCGGCCAAACCGAGCTGCGGGAGGAGATTCCAGGCTCCTATGAAGCTCCCACGTTGGCACTTCAGGACGGACAAGGAGACAAAGTAGCGGACCTGCTGCCCGTTGGAGCCTGGATCATCGGGGCTGAGGGGCGGGTAGATTTGGTGGGTGTGCTGGACAGAAATAGCTTGGTCTTTCTGAGGCAAGGCGGTCCGCACAGGAAGACAAAAGTGAGGGTCGTCGGATCCCGTGAGGCGGAAGAGGAATGGTCAAGGCCCTTGTTCCAGGGCGTGGACCGGCCCGGTTGGTATTGGATAGAGGACAAGCGGCTCGGTCGAGCGCGCCTGGTGACGAAGCAGTTGTTCCTCGACCTGCTCGCGGAGGTGTCCGACCATGTCCTCGGATAATCCGCTTGAACCTGTATGGAGAACGTACCAGATCACCAGGGATTGTCTGAGGATCGCACAACGCACCGTGAGGAGAGCTGACGCCAGACTCCTGAGAGGCACTGACTTCTTGGGGGACGCGCTGACAGCTTCCAGCGAACGCATCCAACGAAGCCGCGATGAATCCGATGATTTCGTGATTCTGTCGCTGTGGGTGGCCTTTGAGCGTGCGGTCCTTTCTTTCCTTCGAGAGAAGGGTCGTGGACTCCTTGCGGTTCACCCAGCCTCCTTGGCTGGCGCATTGTACGGGAAGTTTGAAAACGAGATCGAGTACTGGAAGACGGAGGAGATGCTGGACTTATTTAGGCAGGATCTCGGCGCGCAACTGATCGGGGATGCTAAGAATATCAAGAAGCATCGCGATTGGATCGCGCACCGCAATCCCCGAAGGCCCTCTCCCGGCGCAGTGACTCCCGTCTTCGCCTACAAGATACTCTCTGAGGTGCTGGAACGTATTGGCAGGTTGTGAATCCAGAGACAGTTACCGACTTGAAATCAGACGGAGACATATATGGCAATGACAATAACCGAGAAGATTTTAGCCCGGGCGGCGGGGGTGGACCGCGTTGTTCCTGGGCAGTTGGTGGATGCGAACATTGATGTGGTGATGTGTCACGATGTGACGACGCCGCCGGCGACTTCCATGCTGGTGGCCAAGGGTATCGACCGCGTGTTCGATCCGGACAAGATCGTGGTCACGCCGGACCATTTCCAGCCGGCTAAGGATGTCAAGAGCGCCGAGTTGCACAAGCGGCTCGATGAGTGGGCCAGGCGGCATGGCATCAAGCATTACTACAAGCTCGGCCGGGCGGGGGTCTGTCACGCGCTGTTGCCCGAGCAGGGGCATATCCGGCCGGGCGAGGTCATCGTGGGTGGCGACTCGCACACCTGCACCTACGGCGCCTTTGCGGCGTTCAGCACCGGGATCGGCTCGACCGACCTGGCGGCGGCCATCGCCACGGGCAAGCTGTGGTTCAAGGTGCCGGCGTCGATGAAGTTCGTCCTCAACGGCGCGCTGCCGCAGGGCGTGTACAGTAAGGACGTGATCCTGGCGGTGATTGGGCGGATCGGCGTGGACGGGGCGCTGTACCGGGCGATGGAGTTCGTCGGGCCGACGCTGGCCGGGATGTCGATGGAGGCCCGCATGACGATGACGAATATGGCCATCGAGGCCGGGGCCAAGAACGGCATTATCCCGTTCGACGACACGACCAAGGCGTATCTCCGCGCGCATCTCAAGGAGAGCACGGAGTATACCGTGTTCGAGTCCGACCGGGACGCCGAGTATCTCGCGACGGAAGTGTTCGACTGCTCGAAGCTGGAGCCGATGGTGGCCCTGCCGCACCTGCCGAGTAATGCGGTCCCGATCGGCCAGTGCGCGGGCAAGGCGATGGACCAGTCCTACATCGGCAGTTGCACCAACGGCCGGATCGAGGACCTCCGCATCGCGGCCAAGATCATGAAGGGCAAGCAGGTGGCGATCCGCACGCTGATCGTGTCCTCCACGCCGGAGGTCTGGAAGCAGGCGGCCGACGAGGGCCTGTTCGAGGTCTTCTACCATGCCGGCTGCGTGATCTCGGCGCCGACCTGCGGGGCGTGCCTCGGCGGTTTCATGGGCGTCCTGGCCGCAGGCGAAAAGTGCGTGAGCACGACGAACCGCAACTTCGTCGGCCGGATGGGAAGCCCCAAGAGCGAAGTCTATCTGGCGAGCCCGGCGACCGCTGCGGCCAGCGCGGTCGAAGGCAAGCTGACGGACCCGAGGAAATATCTGTAGGAAAATCCGAATATCGAAATTCGAAATCCGAAACAAGCACGAATGACCGAAACCCAAAGTTCAAAACGGGACCGGGAATAGCATTGCGTTTTGGTCATTTGAGCTTTGAGTTTTGAATTTGTTTCGGATTTCGTGCTTCGGATTTCGAATTTAGAACGAAATGATCGACTCATGGCCGAGAAGAAGAAGCCATCCCAGTTCACGGCCGTCCTCTTTACGGCGGCGGCTGTGTGCAGCTTGATGACGTCCCTGCTGCTGCTGACGCGCGGCAACACGAGCGGCGGCCTGATGGCGTTCGTGCTTCTGACATCGGCCCTGCTGGTGGTCTCGGCCATCGGCATACTTTCGCAAGTGGGTCGATTTCGAGATCGAGCGTCGGCAGGAAAGCACAACCACGAAACAGTGAGGTCTTACGATATGGCAAAAGCACATGTGTACCAGCGGGATCATATCAATACGGATGAGATCATTCCGGCCCGGTACTTGAATACAGACAACGAGGCGGAGTTGGCGAAGCATTGCATGGAGGACCTGGACAAGGACTTCGTCACTAAGGTCAAGGCCGGGGACGTGATTGTCGCGGGCGATGACTTCGGCTGCGGGTCCAGCCGGGAGCATGCGGTCTGGGCGATCCGCGGGGCCAAGGTGCAGACGGTCATCGCGAGGTCCTTCGCCCGGATCTTCTATCGCAACGCGATCGACTGCGGCTTCTACCTGATCGAGTCGGCGGACGCCGTGAACAAGATCAAAGGCGGCGACGAGGTCGAGATCGACTACGAGGCCGGCGTGATCAAGGACAAGACGAGCAAGGCCAAGATCAAGTTCCTGCCGCTGCCCGACTTCGCCCTGGAGATCATTCGCGACGGCGGATTGCTCGATCACATCATGAAAACGAAGGCGTGAGCGGCCTGCGAAAAAATAGGGTTGCATCAAGATGATAGGGGAATCGTTCTCCACTTGTCACCCCCGCGCAGAGCCAGCCCTCGACCTGATCGAGGGCGGGGGTCCAGTCAGGTGCGATGGGTGTCTGGATTCCCGCCTGCGCGGGAATGACAAGTGCCGAGGAAGGGGAGTCTCGTGAAGGTTCTGGATAGACGTGAGTTTCTTCGCGGCGTCGGTACGGCGGCCGTGCTGGCCCTGGGTGGCAGCCTCAAGGCCGCAGGCCTTGGGGATGGGCGGAGTCGGAAGGAGCCACAGAAGCGACCCAATTTCGTGTTCTTCCTGATCGATGATCTGGGCCGGCAGGATCTGGGCTGTTATGGCGGCATGTTCTACGAGACGCCCAACATCGACCGATTGGCGGCGCAGGGGATGCGGTTCACGGATGCCTATGCGGCGTGTCCCGTCTGCTCACCCACCCGGGCCAGCATCATGACGGGCAAGTACCCGGCCCGGCTGCGGCTGACCAACTACATCCCCGGCGCCCGACCCGGTAAGCTGCTTTCGGCGGAGTACTTCCACTACATGAAGCTGGAGGAGGTGACGCTCGCCGAAGCGTTGAAGGAAGGGGGCTATCGAACGTGCTTCGTCGGCAAGTGGCATCTCGGCGACAAACCATACTATCCTGAAAAGCAGGGCTTCGACGTGAATGTCGCCGGCGACAGTTCCGGGGCGCCGCCGACGTACTTCTACCCCTATCAGCGGGGCAACCGCTCGCTTCCCGGCCTGGAAAAGGGCGAGCCCGGCGAGTACCTGACCGACCGGCTCACGGACGAGTCGCTCAAGCTGATCGCGCAGAGCAAGGACCAGCCATTTCTGCTCTATCTGTCCTACTACGCGGTCCACATTCCGCTGGAGGCCAAGAAGGAACTGATCGAGCGGTACAAGGCCAAGGCCCAACGGCTGGGGCTGCCGGATAAGCCCCACTTTGCGACGGACGAAGACTGGCCCAAGACGGCGGCGGGGGACGAGAAGTGGCGCAAGACCCTCAAGACCCGCATCCTCCAAGACCATGCGGTTTACGCAGCGATGATCGAGAGCGTCGATGCGAGCGTGGGCCGGGTGATGAAGAAGCTCGAGGATCTGGGGATCGCCGATAACACGATTGTCTTTTTCATGTCCGACAACGGCGGCCTGGCAACCGCCGAGGGCCAACCCACGTGCAACCTGCCTCTGCGGGGCGGCAAGGGCTGGCTCTACGAAGGCGGCATTCGCGAGCCGATGATCGTCAAGTGGCCCGGCACGGTCAAGGCGGGCAGCACCTGCGATGAGCCGGTGATCAGTACTGATTTCTATCCGACGATGCTGGAGATGGCGGGTCTGCCGGCCAAGCCCCCGCAGCACATGGACGGCGCGAGCATGGTCCCGCTGCTCCGAGGTACCGGCGGCCCGCGGCGCCAGGCGATCTATTGGCACTACCCGCACTACAGCAATCAGGGCGGCAAGCCGGGCGGGGCGGTCCGGGCCGGCGATTTCAAGTTGATAGAATCCTATGAAGACAACCGGGTCGAATTGTATAATCTCCGGGCTGATCTCGGCGAGCAGCACGATCTGGTGGCCGAGAGGCCCGAGAAGGCCGCCGAGCTGCGCCGGATGCTGCACGAGTGGCGAAAAGAGGTCGGGGCTGTGATGCCGGAGCCGAATCCGGAATGGAAAGAATAATCAAAGTAGAAATCCCAATATCGAAATCCGAAACAAATTCAAAATCCAAAATTCAAATGACCAAAACGCGATGCCGTTCGTGGGTCCGTTTCGAATTTTGAGTTTTGAACATTTGTGCTTGTTTCGAATTTCGAGATTCGGGTTTCGAAATTCCGCGTGAACGTGATCTGAGAAGGTGACTGAGAAAGGAAAACTACTCGATGGCAAAGACGTACAAGATTGCAGTGATCCCGGGGGATGGGACGGGGCCGGAAGTGATTGGCGAAGCCGTGAAGGTGCTCCAGACCGCCGCGAACAAGTTCAAGTTCAAGACAGACCTGACCACGTTCGATTTCGGCGGCGAACGCTACCAGCGCACGGGCGAGACACTGCCCGATAGCGCGGTCGAGGAGCTGCGCAAGTTCGATGCGATCCTGCTCGGGGCGATTGGTCATCCGGATGTCGCGCCGGGGATTCTGGAGAAGGGGATCCTGCTGAAGCTGCGGTTCGAGCTGGACCAGTACATCAATCTGCGGCCGGTGCGGCTCTATCCGGGCGTCGAGACGCCGCTGCGGAACAAGGGGCCGCAGGATATCGACTTCGTGGTGGTTCGCGAGAATAGCGGCGACGCCTACACCGGCACGGGCGGCGTCACGATGAAGGGCACGCCCCACGAGATCGCGGTGCAGTCGGCGGTCTATTCGCGGTTCCAGGTGGACCGCTGCCTGAAGTACGCCTTCGAGTATGCCCGCAAGTTCGGCAAGAAGGCCCGCGGCCGGGGTGAAAAGAACACGCTGGCCCTGTGCGGCAAGACCAACGTGCTGACCTATATTTACGGTCTCTGGGAGCGGGCCTTCCACGAAATGGGCCAGGCCCAGTACCCCGACATCGCACGCGAGTATTACCACGTCGATGCGACCTGCATGTGGTTCGTGAAGAATCCCGAGTGGTTCGACGTGATCGTCACGGGCAATCTGTTTGGCGACATCATCACCGACCTCGGCGCGATGATCCAGGGCGGCATGGGCATCGCGGCCGGCGGCAACATCAATCCCGATCCAGGCGGCGTCAGCATGTTCGAGCCCATCGGCGGCAGCGCCCCCAAGTACACCGGCAAGGGCGTCATCAACCCCCTGGCGGCGATCTGTGCCGCCCAGATGATGCTGGCCTCGCTCGGCCAAGAAAAAGCGGCCGATGCCATCGAACAGGCGGTCATGTACGCCACGGCCAACAAGCTCAAGAGCCTGGCCGCTGGCAAAATGGGCTACTCGACGACCGAAGTCGGCGACCTCATCGCGGCCAAGGTCGCGGAATAGCCGCAGAAATAGGTGCTCTGGGTGGCAGCCTCAAGCGCAGCTTGGGGATGGTCTTCTCTCGATAGACAGCCATCGCCAAGGCCTGCGGCCTTGACGCTGCCACCCGACGTGGCGCCTCGGAGACCCGCTTGAATCGCGTCGGTGTTCGTGTTAGCATAGCGGTGTGAAACGCAGAATCTACACAGATACGTCCGTCATCGGTGGTTGCTTGGATACCGAGTTTCGACAGCCCTCTGTGGAGCTTCTCGGTCTCTTCCAGTCCGGCAAGGCCATCATCGTTCTATCTGACCTCACTCGTCTGGAGCTTGAAGCCGCTCCAGTTGCCGTCCGCCAGGTCTTGAGTGAGGTGGCAGAAGCAAACCGGGAGTACGTGGAACTCACCGAGGAAGCCAGCGAATTGGCCAACCGGTACATTGAGGAGGGAGTCCTCAGTCGCTCCAAGCACGTCGATGCCCAGCACATTGCTATCGCAACGCTGGCGCGGGTCGACGTACTGGTCAGTTGGAATTTCAGGCACATTGTCAATCTCGATCGCATTCGGGGTTACAATTCTGTGAATATGAGGTACGGTTATCCATTGATTGAGATTCGGACACCTCGGGAGGTGATCAGTCATGGCTCACAAGGATAAGACCTTCAATGCCGTGAAGACCATGCGCCAGATTCGCGACAATCTGAGCCGGCGTTTCCAGGGCATGACCTTTGAGGAACAGAAGCGCGCGATGCAGGCCGCGCGGAAGCGCAAACCTGCACGTCGTGCAGCCAAGACGGCGGCGAAACGCGCCACCTGACTCTGCGCCGTTGCAGGAGGGGAACTACAGGGGGAGCTTGTCTTCAGAATTTGCGCGGAGGGCAGCTTCGCTTCGGGGCGGGAAATGAAAGAGGGCAAAGGAATCGAAGCGATTCGACGCGTGCGGAAGGCCACACGCGGAACCGGTGGGACTGCCGTTGAGACAGGTATGGACGTCAAAGGGGCATTGGGTGTTTACAGGGTCCCTCGTTCTTGATAGGGCGAGGTCACGAGCAGGAGACTGTGGTGAATGTGACGGGCGTAATCTTCGTGTGGCTCATGATACCGCTTTGCTGTGTGGCCACTGCGGCGGAGTCAGAACGTGGGCCGCAACTGACGAACGTCTTCGTCAGCGGTGCGGACGGCTACCACACGTACCGGATTCCCGCCTTGCTTGTGACCCCCAAGGGTGACCTGTTGGCTTTCTGTGAAGGGCGCAAGAACAGCCGTTCCGATACGGGCGACATCGATCTGTTGGTGAAATGCTCGGTCGATGGAGGCAGGACTTGGAGCCCCCAGCAGATCGTCTGGGACGATGGGCCGAACACCTGCGGGAACCCCTGCCCGGTGGTCGATCAGACGACCGGCGTGATCTGGTTGCCGATGACCTGGAACCACGGCCAGGACAAGGAGAGCGAGATCACGCGGAATGCGAGCAAAGACAGCCGGCGGGTGTTCGTCACCCGCAGTGATGACGAGGGCCGGACCTGGGCCAAGCCGCAGGAGATCACCGCCCAAACGAAACAGCCTGACTGGCGGTGGTATGCCACCGGCCCCGGTGTCGGCATCCAACTGGAGCACGGGCGCGCGAAGGGGCGTCTGCTGATCCCCTGCGACCATAGCGTGGGGCGACCCGGGGGTATGCTCGACTCCGAGTCCCACGTGATTTACAGCGATGACCACGGGCAGACGTGGCAGTTGGGCGGGGTTATTCGCCCGGGCGTGAACGAGTGCCAGGTGGTCGAGCTGTCCAATGGAACTCTCCTGTGCAATATGCGGAATGCCGACCGGTCCAGCACGACGCGGGCTATCGCCACCAGCGCGGATGGCGGGATGACCTGGTCCGCGGTCCGGCACGACCCAGCTCTCGTCGAGCCCATCTGCCAGGCGAGTCTGTTGCGCTACCCGATGCCGTCGCAGGGGCCCAGCCGCCTGCTCTTCTCCAATCCCGCACGCGCCGAGCCGGGACAGCGGCGGGACCTGACCGTGCGGATGAGCCAGGACGAGGGTAAAACATGGCCCATCAGCCGGGTCCTGTGGTCCGGTCCGGCGGCGTACTCTTGCCTTGCGGTCCTTCCCGACGGCGCCGTTGCCTGTCTCTTCGAGGCTGGCGACCAGCATCCGTATGAGCGGATTGCCCTCGCCCGGTTCAGCCGGGATTGGCTGACCGGCCATGGAGACGGGTCTGGGACGTCCAAGGTTCAGCAGGTGTTTACACGGCCGATCCTTCTTGATAGAGTGGGATCATGGATGAACTTGATTCCCTGAAGATCGACAAGAAGACACTCTCCGTGGCATCGCTCCTGGAGCCGTCGGATGAGAAAGCCTATTGGCTGGCGCGGACCCCACACGAGCGTCTGCAGGCGGCGGAGCTGATGCGTCAGATTGTCTATGGCTACGATCCATCTACCACGCGACTTCAAAGAGTTCTTGAGATTGCTCAACGCTCACAAAGTTGAGTATCTGCTCATCGGTGGCTACGCGGTCAATTACCACGGGTATCCGCGTGCCACCGCCGACATGGATCTATGGGTCGCGGTAAACCCGACCAACGCCAATCGAGTGGTCGCCGCCCTGAAGGAATTTGGCTTCGATCTTCCCGACCTGTCACCGGAGTTGTTCCTGCACGCGTGGCAAATCATCCGCTTGGGAATGCCACCGGTCAGAATTGAAATCGCCACCACGATCTCGGGAGTCGATTTTGCCGAATGTTACGCCGAGCGGGTGGAAGACACTCTTGACGGCGTCCTCGTCAACCTGATCGGCCTCCACGATCTCAAGCGCAACAAGAAAGCCTCCGGCCGTCACCAGGACTTGGCGGATTTGGAACACCTGCCTTAGCGTCCGGCGTCCTCCTGGCACCGCGGACTCTCAGGGTGGTGGGTTCACGGTGGCGTTTCGTCCAGGATGGTGACGGTGCCGCGGTCGCCGTCGACACGGAGGGTTTGGCCGGTGCGGATGATCCGGGAGGCGGGGCCGACGTTGACCACCGCGGGCAGGCCGTACTCGCGGGCGATGATCGCACCGTGCGAGAGAACGCCGCCCATGTCCATCACCACGCCGGCGGCCGGCAGGAAGTAGGGGGTCCAGGCTGGGTTCGTGACGGGGGCCACGAGAATCTCCCCCGGCTCGACGTGTTGACCGTCGTCCGGGTGAGTGATGACACGAGCTTTGCCGGTGACGACGCCGGGGGAGACCGCCAGACCCTTGAGCACCTTGATGGTCTTGTCGATTCTGGACGCGGCCTGTTTCTGCGGATCGTACCGGCCTACAACTACCGGCGGTGGGGTGTGAGCCTTGTTCCACTCGTACTCGGCCCGGCGCTGAGCGATCCGCTGCTTGACATCGAAGTCGGCCCGGCCCTGCACCACCGGCTCGACCTCCGACACTTCCAGGAAGAAGATGTCCTCGCGGTTGGTGACGGTGCCTTTTTGTTGCAGCCGCTCACCCAGGGTCAGGAGAATCCGGCGAAAGCCCGCGAAGAGCCGGACCGCTTCGTTCTTCCAGTTCTCCCGGTCGCGGGTCAATTTCTGCGTCGCCCGGAGCGACCAATCGAAGAGCCAGCGTCTGACCGGGTTTCTCAGCTTCTCACGGCACTGTGCCGTCAGCCGCTGACGTTCCTCAGCCAGTTGCCGCTGTCTCTCCAAAGGATTGGCACGGTCGATGGAGCGCAGGTAGCCCCGCAGCAGACCCAGGATATAATCCGGTGTCTCGGACCAGCGCGGACTGAAGAACTCCAGCTCGCTGTGGCAATGTTGCCCGTGGGTGACCATGAACCGGTCCCAGGCCGCCAGAAACCGTCGGCCCTGGTCGGTGCGCGCGAGCCTCGGATGCAGTGTGTCCCAGCCGCCGTCGCCCCGCAGGGCCGCCTCGGTCTCTTGGTCCTCATGGGCGAGGGCCGCCAGACGCCACAGGTCGAGTCCGGCCTCCGTGTCGGCGATGCCGCCCTGTGCGGCCAGGAGCCGATAGCCCAAACCCTGGTCCTCATCGCCCAGCCAGACCCGGCAGGCCCTTTGCAGTACACCGGCTGCCACGGTGCCCGACCAGAAATAGAGCAGGGTGCAGTGCTTCATGTTCTCCTGGAGCGTCTGCGTCACCATCCGCACCAGTTCCTCGGTGGCGGCCGTGGCGCCGTCGAAGCGGGCCACCGCATCGTTGTGGGCCTTGAACGTGGCCAGGAACCTGTCGGCTTTGGCAGAGCGGTGGGCGATCAGGTTACAGACGAGGCTTGGCCAGGAGAGAATGTACTTGGGCCAGCTAAACCCCAGGTCCGGCAGGTCTTCCTCGCAGATGTCGAATTCGCCCAGCTCGAAGCTCTTGGACTGTTCGCCGCCGAAGGCGCTGTTCAGGGCGGCGGCCTTGGCCGGGGAGACGAACGGTCGTGCGGCGGCGAGACTGACATTGACATTGAAGTAGGCCCGGCCGGCCACCATACCGGCCGGAGGGCACCGGCGCGGGTCGGCACCGAAGATCCGAAAAACGGGACAGAACAGCGGCTCGAACATGAGCAGGATCACGGAATAGGTGATCGGCGTCATCACGTCCGGTGCGACTTCGCCCAGATTGACGTTGGTCCAGACTTGCCGGTCTTCCCAGGGCTTGGCCTGCGGGAGGGCGGTGATCGGCCGGGCCTGCAGAAACCACAGCGTGCCGTCGCGGAGCGCCCACTCGACATCTTGCGGGCTACCCAGGCGTTTCTCGATGCGTCGGACCGAGCGAGCGAGTCTCCGGGCGGACTTGAGGTCCAGGGACGGCTCCTCTGCGACAAGGTTCTGACGAATCAGCTCCAGGTTCTTCTTGCGCAGGAGAATGCGGTCGGGCTGGACTTGGCCAGAGACGAGAGCTTCTCCCAGGCCCCGGCACGACTCGATCACAATCCGGCTGCGGCTGCCGGTGACCGGGTCCACGCTGAATGCCACGCCGGCAGCCTGCGGCTCGATCTGCTGCTGGACGATCACGGCCATCTCGACCTGCTGATGGTCGATGCCGTTGCGGCGGCGGTACTCGTACGCCCGCTCGGTCCACAGCGAGGCCCAACATTTCTTGATCGCGTCGAGGCACTCCTCCAAGGACTTCACGCCCAGGATCGTCTCATACTGCCCGGCGAAGGAATGGCCGGGCAGGTCCTCCGCCGTCGCCGAGGAACGCACCGCCACAACGGCGGCCCCTAATTGGCTGCAGGCGGCCGCGATCTGCTCACGCAGAGGGCCTGTCAGGGGCGCTTCGGCGATGATCCGGCGAATCTCCTCCGTCGCCTCCGGCGTCTGCTCCAGCCGCGCGGCAATCTGCGAGCGAAGGCCGTTCGCCTCCAGATGCTCTCGGAAGGCCGTAGTGGTCACGAAGAAGCACGGAGGGACCTTCATCCCGAGCCGTCGCAATGTGCACAGACTTGCCGCTTTCGGGCCGATTAGCCCCTGGCATGATACGGGCAGCGTTCGGGCCAGCCACAGGACTATCTTCTCACACGCGTTCATTCTCAACGGTTGCCAACTCTCATTCGGCCTTCACATCCCGGACGAAGTAGAGCGCGTCCGCCTGGGCCGTGAGGTCGGTCGAGGCGTAGTGGCCCTCCATTAACCGGACATTGGCGTGGGACAGAATCGCCTTGGCTTGGGGATCGACGTCGTTCAGCGGCAGGAGAAATCGATCTCCCACCTGGGCCAGGAGCGACTCGACGGTATCGCCATGCAGCCGCACGATTCGAGGTCCCTTGGGCGCCATCAAGGATCCCTGGCCGTAGAGCATCCAGATGGACAAAACCTGTCCCGGGAAGCGACGATGCAAATGCGTGCCGACACTATCGCCCATGTTCGTGGGCCAGCCGGCCAGCTTGAAGAACATCCGGTATCCCCAGGCGCGCAGCCACGAGCGAAATCCCCAGAAGCGGCTGGACTGGGGGTGGAAGTGCAGATGCGCGGCGTCCTTGGAGAGATGGACATCGTGGCCCAGGAGGATGAGCTTCTCGTCGCCGCTGAGCCCATCTACGATCGCGTCGAGGGATTGCATCAGGAAATGCTCCCGCTGGGCCCACCACCGTCGAAAGCCCCCGGGGTCCCGGTTCGCGCGGGGCCTCTTCTCGGCGGCGACACTATCGTGCAGATAGGCGAGCCAGGATTGGAGCTCACCGAACGTCCCCTCCGCCAGGACGTCCGCGCAACGAGGCAGCTTGCTTTGGAGCGCCTCGATTTGGACCAACTGCTCGTCCGTCGAGAGACCCCTGAGCCTGTCGAGGGTACGGAGCAACTCTTGGACTTGGCCGTCCGCACGTCCTTCGAGGAGCCATTGGATCGGTTTGACGGAGCCCAGCGGCACGCCCAAGTCGAGATCGTAACCGCAATAGTGCAGTCGGACCGTGCCTGGCGCGCGGCGTTCATTGATTTGACGAAGCTGTTTGGGAAAGGAGTTCTCCTCGTGCGCGTCGACGAACTCCAGGGTCTTGTCGTGGAGGGCCAGAGCTGTGAGACCGGGAGATTCGGCTCCCTCCGTAGAAAGACAGGAGGCGTCTCCGGTCTCCAGATACCGGTCCACACGCCAACCTACGGACCGGCCGGTTTCCATCCCGACATGTCGCCAGCCCCGTTCGAGCAAATGCTGTATGAACAGCAGCCGAAACGGGTACTTCTCGACGATGAAATGGTCCGGCTCGCCCAGAAATACGAACCGTTTGCCCGCCAGCATGCGATCCAGCGCAGCCTGCGTACGTTCGTTGAGCGGTTCCTCTGCCGAGGTTGGTACGGGGAGGGCGGATCGCCGCGCCCAAGCCAGGAACGCTTCGCTCGAACTCCTTGCCGTATTGCCGCTGTTCTTCGTCATCTTCTGCCTGTCCTTCCTGCGGAGTTGTAGCACGTATTGGAGATTCTCGCGCCAGTATTTGTGCATGTCCCGGTGTCCTTCGTCTGCCTTGAGGACGAAGCGGGAGTGGGGGTTGCAGGACTCGACTATTCCGCCCGTTCGCATTTCCCCCGCGAGGTCTCGTGGGGGTGTATCGTCTTTCTCGCCTCGGACTATGACCGTGACGACCGTCTTGGCCGCCTCCAGGTTTTCCTGGATTTGACGCGGGAAGGAGGGGGCCGACATCGGGACCACGCCGGCGTACAACTCGGGCCGGTCATAGGCCAGCATCCAGGCGTACACGCCGGCAAAAGAGAAGCCCGTCAGATAGACCCGGTTCTCGTCAACAGGGAGTCTCCGTTTGTAGTCGTCCAGCAGCGTCAGGAACTGGAGCCTCTTCCTGGCCCAGACGACCTCATCCTCCACGCGGCAGTCTTCTCGGAGGTCAGACAACAACCCCGACCAGATCAAAAGCACAGGTTCATCAAACTGGTTCCGATAAGTGGACAGATCCTGGAACGGGGAGGAGAGCGGATGGCCAATAAAGATGATCGCGGGCCGCTTCCCCTCGGGGGCGGGACGGGTGCCCGAGTAGACGTAGTACGACGCGATCCCCTCCGTGCGGATTCGCCCTACGGCAAGCCGTGGCCTGAGCCATAGCCCCGCAGAGACAAGACCGCCGACCAGAGTCAAGCTCGTGAAAAGGAGAACGTACTGTCGGCGAGACCTCTTCACCGGTGGTGTCCATCCTCCCGGTAAACGGATGGGCGAGATTCGGTGACGCGCGGGACCCGATAGGTCGATACCACCGGCAGATGGTCGGAAAGGCCCGTCTGGATCACTCGATGCTCCAGCAACTGCCAATCCCGGGGAACAAAGACATAGTCAATGACCGCGTGCGGATCGCAGGAGGAGACCGTGAAGGGGCCATCGAGCTTGGCGACGAGTTTTCCCGAGTCTACAATCCGCCGGACCTCCGGCTCGTTCGGCTCGGTGTTGAAGTCGCCGGCCAGGAGCGCCGGTTGGTCTGCGGCGAAGTCGAGGAGTTGCTGTGCCTGGGTGAGTTTGACCTCCTCGAAGTCGTTGGCGTTCAGGTGCACCGAGGCCAGCAGGACGTCCTGTCCGCCGATATCGGTTTTGCACCAGAGCGTGCTCTGGCTCTCATGGCCAACCTCGTAGAACGCTTTGTGTCCCGCCATTTTCTGGTTTGTCACCGGTTCCACCGGCCAGCGCGACAGGATCGCATTGCCTTCGATCATGCGGTGCAGCGGCAGTCCATCGTTGATGCACTGACCGAACACCCACATGTGCATCCCGGTCTTCTCGGCCAGGACCGGTGCCTGATTGAACGAGCCCAGCCCCTGTTGCTCATCACGAAGAATCGGCCCCGTGCCGAGCTCCACCAGGACTGCTGATTCTCCAGACGAACGACGACGCGATCGACCCGCCCGTACGATCTGACGACGAGGAGCACTGCCAGGACTCCCAGCAGGAGAGACACGGCGGCGGCTCCAGTCAGGACAGTGCATCCGACTCGTCCCCAGCGCTCCAGTTTCATCTCACACATGCTTGATCCACCCAAGAAAGCCTGCTGAGAGGCAGATGCTCTCCGCCTGGAACGTCGTCTTTCCGTCCGCCACGACATACAACAAGAAGACGCTTGCCGGGCGATTTCGTTACATCTTCCGGCGTGTCCGTCACGTTTCATGCTCCTGTCTTAACCGCCTCGAACCAAGCGATGGACTTGTCGCTGCCGTGCCGAGTGATGGTGAAGCCCTGGAATTGCAGGGCCAAATCCTCCGCGGTCCAAAACGGCGGGGTAAAGAAGCCGTTGCGAACGCCGCAGCGCCGGACGAACCAGTCCGAGAGCCACCGGGTGCCTCGGACGTAGCCACAGGCGATCAGCGTGCCCTCCGGGCGCAGGACCCGCCGCATCTCGGCGGTTGTACGTTGCTTGTCGGCAAAGGCGTGCCAGCCGTTCATCGAGAGGATGAGGTCCACGCTTGCGTCGCGCACCGGCAGGTGGGCCGCATCGGCCTTGAGAAGATGGACGTTGGGGACGCCCTGTTGCCGAAAACGGACTTGGGCCTTGCGCAACATGTTCATCGAGCAGTCCACCCCCACGATGGCGGCCTGGGGGTAACGGCTGTAGAGAGGGGCGGTGAAGACCGCCGTGCCCACCGGCACGTCCAGCAGGACGCCGTCGAATCGGTCCGGCAGGAACGACAGGACCTCATCCATCGGATCGCGGTCGCTCGCGCGGCCCCACATGATCTGGCCCAAGACCCTGGCCCTGAGCGTGGAGGCGGTGATGCCGGGATCGTATCGTGCCGCTACCTTGTCATAGGAGGCAGAAACCCTGTCGCGCGCTTGCGGATAGAAATCGATAACGCCGTCGATCACAGGGTAAGCTACATCCGAATCTTCGCCGCGCAGAATTGGGGCGGCTTCATCGCAATGAAGCGGCTGTCCTGTTTTCGGACATCGAAGAAGATCCGTCAGTTCCACCGCCTGTCTCCAAATACCCGCGCAGGTCCCATTCTACGTGATGCGCCACACCATCACCACGGCGCATCCCCCTCGTCCGCCAAAGGCACCTGCCGGTCCCGTGCTCGGAGACCGGCAGGAATTCGGGTTGCGGCGGGTCCCGGGCCGGACGGGCCGCCCAAGTGGAAATCACGCGTTATTGACTTTTGATCTCGGCGATGGCTTCGCGGGCATTCTTGAGGGGGAATCCCTCGGGATTGTGGACGCCCGCGCCGGCTTTCAGGCAATTCTCGAAGGCCTCCAGAGCCTTGTCCTTCTGTCCGATCTGCCGGTACTCGCAGCCGAGATAGAACCAAGTCACTTCGATCCAGCCCTTGAGGTCCGGAAACTCCCGAATCGCCTTTTGAAAGACCTCGATGGCTTTCTCGGGCTGTTTGAGCCAGTCGTGGCAGATGCCGACCATCATCAGGGCCTCTTCCCCGACACTGAGGGTGGGATAGGTATGGTAGACCTGCCAATAGATCTCGATGGCTTCGGCATATTTTCTATCCTTGTGGGACAGTTGTTCGGCGCGGTCGAACAGGGTTTGATCCACCACGGTCGCCCCCGGCGGGATCTCGAACTCAAAGAATTCTTCGGGAATCTCCGGGTTGTACGTGAATACCTGCGCGTCGAACATCGGCTCTCCTTGCCGCTGGAGGTTCTTCCAGAGCTTCGCCCGGCGGACCAGCTTGTTCTCGGGGTCCACGAGGAGAAGCGCCGAAATATTGGAGGCCGGATGGTTGCAGGTGATGACAATCTGTTCTGTGCCCGTGTTCGGGTCGGTTTCGACCGTCTGTTTCCAGCCGCGTCCGACGAGCTTGAGGGTTTCCAGGAGCTTACCGGTCAACCAGGGGCTGATCTTGGCCCCTTCGTACCAGTATTGCAGTTCTTCAATTTTCGAGCCGTCCAGGATCCGGACGACGTTCTCCACGGGCGAGAACATATACACGGTGCCGCCCTGGACCACCACCGTGGTGTTCCTCTCGCAGCCGCACCGGTACCGCATCCGGAACGAATCCGAACTCGCGCCCGGGGAGCGTACCCAGCAGTCGAAGGGGGTTGGTTGCCCGTGACAGAGGTTCGTGCCGGTGATGTGGAGAGTCTCGATCTTCTTCAGGGCGGCGATGGACTGTTCGACAGACCAGGCCGTGCTGGTGCCTGGGACGATCAAAGCCACTGCCAAGGCGACGACCGCGGCGGCGGCGATGCCGAATCTTCTCTTTCTGGTTTTCATGAGGTTTCTCCCGAATCTGAGGACCGATAGGAAGGATCGGTCGTAGTCCGCTCTTGCCCCGACGCCCTTCTTGTTTACACGCAAGGCCTCGGGGTGCTTCTCACGCCAGTTGGCAAAATCCGGTCGCGGCGGACCGCCCGGCGCCGTGCGGCGGATTGCCTGGTCCAGATCGTGCTCGTTGTATGTGTGTCCCATACCTACTGCTCCCGACGGAAGCCTTCTTGCTCCAGGTGCACCTGAATCTGCTTGCGCGCCCGGGCCAAACGGCCTTTGACCTTGTCGCCGGAGACGCCGAGGACGGATTCGATCTCCTCGTAGCTCATGCCACTGTAGTAATGCAGGACGATGACCTCGCGATACATGACCGGCAGACTGTCCACCGCCTCTTTGACCGCATTGTCGAAACCATCGGAGCCGAACGCCCGGCGGGCTTCGCTTACGGCACGTCTCAGCAGCGTTGCCTCACGTCTTCTGGCCCGGGCCATGTCCTGCGCCGTGTTGCGGCGGATTGTTGCCAGCCACGAGCCGAAACGGTCGAGTTGTCGCAGGCCGCGGATCTTGCTGTACGCCGTGGCGAACGTCTGCTGGGCGGCGTCCTCCGCCAGACTCCGATCCAGCAGCACCGAGTAGGCGACCCATACCATCGTGGCATAATAGCGCTCATACAGCCTGGCCAAAGCGTCTGCCTCGCCGCGACAGGCTGCCTCAACGGTTGGCCTTTCGTTACTTTCGCATGGTCTCAAGGATATCCTCCGTCATCGGTTCACTGATCAGTGTCCAATATAGAGACGTGCCCCAGGGCCGCAAAGTGCGCGGCAGCGGGGAAATCGATATCGTCGGCACTATAGCAGCGAGCAGAGCAACTGGGCCGCGTTGTTCGCACCGTCGGCGGCCACGGGCGGATAGGACACCTCCTGGCCGATATTCGCCAGGACCGCCTCGGCCAGTCGCTCCGGCGTCGTCTGGCTGCATTCGAGCTGCACCCCGGCCCCATGCCGCACCAATCGTCCCGCCACGTGCAGCCGCTGCTCGAAATGCCCTTCCAGCGGGAAATAGAGGAAGGGACGACGCAACACCATGAGCTCGGTGGTCGTGGTGCCGCCGCCTTGGACAATGGCCAGATCACAGGCGGCCAGGTGCTCGTAAAGAGCATGGACATAGCCTCTGCGGCCCACGCCGGCCGGCACGTCGAGGACTTCCGGCGCCAGACGTGGACCGCAAACCAGCTCCAGGCGCAGGTCGTGCAGACGCTGGCGGATCAGAGGATAGGCTCGGCCGCAGAGTTCCAGGAGGGCCTTGCCGATCGATGTTCCTCCGATGGCGCAGATCACCAGGGGCTCCGGACCGTAGCCGAGGCGCTGGCGCAGAGCCGCACGATCCCGATAATCGTCGGGCTGGAAAGGGCACACGTAGCCCACGCATTTCACCAGGGTCCGCGCGATCTCACGTCGATTGGGCAAAAGCCACCCGAATGGCTTGTCCTCCACGTCCGTCTCTTCACCCACCATGAGAACCAAGTCGAAGGTCCGCGCGAAGCGTTGGGCGAGTCGCGCGGACCACCAACGGATATTCTGTACGGCGAGCCACTCCCACGGACTGCGCGAGGTCGTATCGAACCCGACGAAATCGCAGAGGGCGGCCATCGGTGCGGGCTTGAGCGAAGGTTTTGCCATCAGCGCCACCGCCAGCTCGTACGCTTCGTCGGCAACAATCAGATCGAAGCGCTGCCGGGCCGTCACCTCTTTGAAGATTGCGACATTGGCCCTTTGCCCGTGCAGCATCCGCCACCACGCCCTGATTTTCCGGGGCGAGGTGAACATGGCCGCCGGATTCAGTAGACGCATGCTGAATCGACCGGCAATTGCCTCGACGAACGCCGTCTCGTCCGCGTACCCTCGGCACTCGGGGACCAGTTCCTCGCCCGCCGCCCGCAACGCCTGTTGAGCGGGGTGGCCCGCCAGCCAGACTAAGCGGACATCCGGACGGTGGGCCCGCAGGGCCGCCGCAATCGCCAGATCGCGTGTCACGTGCCCCAATCCGATGCTGCCGCTGACGTACAGCACATGGCGAGTCGCCATTCACGACCTCCGTGCTTTGGGGATGGGCCATGGGAAGACCCGAACCTACCTATGCTACCGGCTCCGGGCACGGATGTGAAGACGCCTGCGATACGCGACGAATCCCGCCACGGGCAGGGCACCCACGCCGAGCCAGGCGGCGCTCTTGCCGGCTTCCAGATTCAGGGACTGATAGTCCGCCGGGATGTTCGGGTCGAAGAGCGCCGGAGGGAGATTGGGGTCATATTGCATGTCGTAGTCATGGCAGGTGATCCGCAACTCCTTGAAGCTGGTGAAGAGGCCCCGGCCGGTCGTGACCTCCAGATCGGCCGCCACGGGCAGCGGCTTGTCCTCGGCGATCCAGAACTGCCACTTGAGCGTCTTGATCGGAAAGATGAAGCGGTACTGCTCGGGGATGGGCCAGCTCTCCATGCTGTTCGTCTCAAATCCCTGGACCTTATGGCCATCGACCTGGGCGGGCCCCAGGTCTCGGCATTCTCCCGCTTGGAACTGCTCGACGATGGCCTTGGGCGTCAGGTGCTCTATCAGCCGAGTCCAGGAATCCGCCAGCGGCAGCTTCAGGTACGTCTTGTGGTCGTCGAACACGAGAATTATCTGCGGGGGGTCCTTCAGAATGTGGACCCGGGCCATGAGGTGCCCCTGCTCGTCGTATTGCTTCTCGACGAGCCCATGCGCGAAAGAGAGGTACTTGACCACGTTCGTTCGCAGCATCGGCTCGTCTTTGCCCATTTCATAGAATACCCGCCTCTCCTTGTGCATGATCGTCTGCACTTCCTTCATCTTCTCCACGGTGGCGGCCAGGACCACGCCGTGCCGGCTGCCAAACAACCCGAGCGGATCGGACAGCACCAGGGCCGCGGCGATCAGAATGGTGGCGGCGGCGGAGTATTTTGTGGCTTTGCTTTCCATGATCGTTCTCCAAATCGTTGGACCGGGCTGTGAGGCCTGCGGTCGGTTGTCTGTGGTTTTGGCCAGAGCGGCACCGGCATCACTCAGGATGCGCTCGTCGGTGGCCGGATCCGCCACGAGGCGGGCCTGCCCGACGATTCGTTTCACTTGTCTGGAGGATTTCATGGTTGCGATCCCCTACAAGAGGGTCCTGAGTCTCTCGATGCCGTAGCGATAGCGGCTCTGGACGGTGTTGATCGAAATCTCCAATTGCTCAGCGATTTCGCGAAAGCGCATTTGTCCATGGATGTGCAAGGTGATCACCTCACGCTGCTGGGGCGGCAGTTGTGCCAGGGCTTCGAAGACCCGCTGCGATTCCTCCGATGCCACCGAGCCGCGCACCGGACAATCAATACTCTGAGGCTCGTCCACGGGCGGCCCAGGCGACAACCGTTGTCTCTTGCGCGCATTCTTGGCCCGATTTGCTACGCAGCGCACGAGATAGCCCCGGAGGCTCCGGTTCACGCGCAGGTCCGCCGGAGCCTCCGCGAAGTGGACGAAGACGTCGTGCACGCAATCCTCCGCCTCCTGCGTGTCGCCGAGCAGGGACATTGCCACGGTCAGCAGATCGTCCTTGTACCGATGATAGATCTGCTGCAGCGCCTCGACATCCCCGTGCCGCAAGCGATGGACCAGACGCCTGTCTCTCAAAACCGCCCTTTCTGCACCCGGTGCCGATCGAACGTTCCACTGTATTCAAGACAATCGAGCCGCCGATTTTAGTCTACGGCATGCCTCTGCGACATGGAGCCAACAAAAAAGCCCTGCACGTTGGGGCAGGGCTTGGGATATCAAGGCCGTCGGACGGATATTAGAGGGTCGTCAGGATCACTTTGTTGTTCCTTCCTCTGAGCCATGTCCGGACATGCCCACCGGGAGGACTCCCAGGTCGGTGAGGGTGGACATTCCCGGAACGAGGTCACTGAGCTTGAGTTCCGTATAGCCGGTGGGAATATCGGTGCCAAACAGTCCCTCCTCCAGCTCCACATTATAACTCTCCAGGTTGGCGACCTCGTGCAGATGGAGGTCCGTAAAGAGGGTCATCATGCTCTTGCCGATCAGAAGGTCGCCCTCGATGCGGATCGGTAGAAGCTCTTTGGTGCCCACCCAGACCGTCCCGGTGCCTTGCTGCAGGTCGAACAGGTACTTCGGCAGGATGTTTTGCACAGGCTTGATGTCCTGGATCTCGAAGCCCTCCGCGGCGATCCCGTTGATCTGCGCGGGGCCGAGCTTGCGGTACTGGGTTTCGAGAAGCAGGTCCATCACAGCCGTCGGTGCCAGCTTCTCCATGATCCTGATTTGCTCCTCCGTGCACGGACGCTTCAGGCACTTCTTCCAGACGGGCAGGAGAAGGAGAAATTGTTTTTCCGGCAGGTTCAGGGCGATCCGGTACATCAGAGCCCCGTTCATGCGGCCCTCTTCCACATGGCCGTATCGCCGCGAGAAATACTTGACGACATCGAAGCGGAACACAAGGTTGGGCTCCGCTACGCAGGAGAAAACCTTTTCGCCACGCAGCACCATCGTGTTCACTTGAGCAACTTTCTCCTGGACGGCCGCCAGGGCGACGCCGTTCGGTGAGGTCCCCAGAGGATTCCACAGAACCAGGGCCGCGGCCAAGGCAACGACGGCCGCCGCCGAGTATCTTGTGACTTTGCTTTCCATGATTTTTCTCCAGATCGTTTCAGGGTTATTGGGTTTCGTGTGGTCAACTTGTGCGCCGGCCGGTTTGGGCCGTTGCGACTGGGCGGTCAGCCTGTCCAGCCATTCCTGGCGGTCGAATTCGATCTTGCCGAGATCGACCGCCTGAGAGATCAGCGCGTCCAGCCGGTCTTCATCTCTCTTGTCGTTCATGGCTCTTTCTCCACCGACTCGTGCCGTTGCAACTCTTGCCGGATCGTGTTCCTGACTCGGCGGAGCTTGCCGTTGACGGCCTCTTCGGATACGCCGAGGGTAGCAGCGATCTGCTCGTAGGTCATCCCGTTGTAGTACCGCAGCACAATGATGTCCCTCATGTCCGGGTCCAGCCGGAAGATGATCTCTCTGACGACGGCAACGGTGTCGTTTTCACGGTGACAGAGATCGGCCACAGGACCGCAGTCCTCAGTTCCCGCATGCCTTTCCCGGGCCCGTGCCTTGGCCATGTCGATGGCGGTGTTGCGACAGATCGCCGCCAGCCACGGCAGAAAGCGGCCGGTTTCGTTGAGTTTCGCGATGTCGCGATAGGCGATCAGAAGCGCTTCCTGAGCCGCATCCTCGGCCAGGCCGCGATCCGCCAGTTGCGAATAGGCAATCGCCACCAGGGCCGGGTAGTGCTGCTCGCAGAGCCGGCTAAAACTCTCGGCGTCGCCATGTCGGGCGGCCGCCACCAGGTTGGTTTCTCTGTTCTCGGTCACATTTCACTATTATGTCTGGTCTGCGTGGGCAAGTCGGGCGCGAAAATCCTGCAAAAACGAGAAAGCCTGGCAGTCCATCGCCAGGCTTTCATATCAGAATGCCCTCCATCTGGATCGTGGGCACAGGAAATCAGGGCGTCGTCACAGGCGTTCTGCTCCGGCGGCGCCGGGAACGCCTTGCCGCCAGAAAGGCCGGGGCGAGGAGACCCGCGCCGGCCACGCACGCGACCGCCTGGGTTTTCGATACCGGCGACAGGGTCAGTTCCTGGTAGTCCTCGGGGATGGCGGGCAGGAATTGCGCGCTGTCCATCTGCACGTCGAAGTCCCACCGGTCGTCGATCTCGTGGAGCCTCATTTCGCGGTAGCCGGTCAGCAGACAGGGGTTGGCTTTGCCCTCGCATTCGACCTGGATAGGCAGCCGGGTCTTCGGATTCACCCAGATACGGGTGCTCGACGGGCCGAAGGAGAGAAAGAAACTCACCAGTTTGGTGCTCAGTCCCAGCCCGCCGGTGAAACGCTCCACCACATCGGGGATTTCAAAACCGATGGCCTGGATGCCCTGGACCTCCTTGGGGTCGATCTTGCGATACTCCCCGGCGGACCAGAACCATTCGAAGAACTTCTCGGGCGTCAGTTGCTTGGCCCGCTCGCGATACTCCGGCGGCACCTGCGTGCGAAAGTATCTCTTATAGGTGGGAAACAGGACCGTCGCCGTCCCGGTTGGAAGATCGTAGTCGAACTCAATGATCAGCCGTCCATCCTCGGTGAAGGTCCGATCGACATACCCGTAGGAGAGCGAGAGCAGCTTCTCCACACCCAGTTGGTACCTGGGGGTCTCGTCCTTCGAGAAGAAGCAACTCCGCGTGCCGGTGACGCGGGCGCTGTGCGTTTGTTCCATCGCCTTTTCGACCGCTTTTTGCACATCGGCCCACGCGACACTCTCCGGCACGATGCCAGTGCGCCCCGGGAACAGGAACGAGACCGCCACCAGAACGACCGCCGCCACGCCGACCAGCTTCGTATATCGACTTGTCATAATACACCTCCCTATCTGCACCAATTGCGTTCTTCGATTCGGGACCGGCTGGGCGAAGCCGGATCGTAAACGCTTCGCCTCTTCTGGGAACCTCTGAGCCCACTGCGTGAAATCGAATGGCGCTGGCTCCCGGTGCAGGTGCTGCGCCAGCATTTCGTCCAGCCGATCTGTGTCATCTTTCCATTTCATAGGTCTGCACACCCTACGGTTCGAACCCCTTTGCTTTCATGAAAGCGGCGATTCGCTTTTTGGCCCGGCGGAGCCGCCCATCGATAGACTTGGGCGTTGCGCCGAGGACCTGGGCCATCTTCTCGTAACTGAAGTCGTTGTAGAACCGCAGGAAGACGACCTCACGGAGCGGTGGCGGTAGTTGCTGCAATGCTTCGGCGAGGACTTCCTTTTGCCTGTCTTCTCCGCAGTCGGGCGTCTGCGGGTCGCAGTCTTCGGCAGGTACCCGCTGCTTCATGCGGTCCCGGAGCATATCCTTGGCCACGTTGCGGCAGATCGCCGCGACCCAGGGGCCGAACCGCGCGGGCTGCTTGAGCTTGGGGAGTTGGCGACACGCCTGTGCCAGAGTCTCTTGGGCGGCATCCTCCGCCAAGTGGTGGTCCAGGAGAATGGAATCGGCCACGGCCACCAGCGGGTGGTAATACCGCCGGCAAAGCTGTCCGAAGCTCTCCGGGTCGGCCTGCCAGGCACGCCGCACCAGAATGTCGTCCTCAGCGTTCGTCATGCTCACTGGTCACGTTGCACAGAGCTGCTCTGTATTTCCTCTATTATGTCCCAATTCCGGCGCGAAAATCGGCGCAAAATCGCTACAATGAAGGTAAAAGGTAAAAAGGCAAAAGGCAAAAGTGAGAAAAGGAGGGTAGGACTGTGGAGGCGAAGCGTGACATTGTAGCGCGGACGTTTGACTTCGCCGTTCAAATCGTTCGGTTGGGAGATCGAGTACCCAGGCGTTCCGTGGCCGGCAAATCACTGCTTTCGCAGGTGGTCCGCGCTGGCACCTCCATTGGCGCGAACGTTGAAGAGGCCCAGGCGGGCGAAAGCCGGGCTGACCTTGTGCACAAGTACGGCATCGCGCTGAAGGAGGCCCGTGAGACGCACTATTGGCTGCGACTGTTTCGAGCCTCCGGAATTCTCGGCGAACCCGACGTTAGCGGTCTGATCAACGAATCCGATGAGATTCGCCGCATCCTGGGCCGGATTGTCGTCAACTCCAAGAGAAGGCGAGAAAAATGAACAGCATGAGGGTCGAAGTCAGGTTGATTGACCCGTCGTGAAGCGATCGTTGCTCTGACTTTTTGTTTCTTACTTTTGACTTTTGACTTTTTACCCTTTACCTTCTTGGTTTATGCCGGCGAATTTGACACCAGTCTATTACGAGGCGGAAGACCGGTTCCGCAAGGCCACGACGAACGAGGAGAAGATCGCGGCCCTGGAGGAGATGCTGTCGGTGATGCCCAGGCACAAGGGCACCGACGGCCTGCGGGCGGACCTCCGGCGTAAGCTCAGCCAGCTCAAGGAAGCTCCCGCCCAGAAGAAGGCGGGCGGCCACGCGGACATTTTCCACGTACCGCGCAGCGGGGCGGGGCAAGTCGTCTTGCTGGGTTTGCCCAACACGGGCAAAAGCAGCATCCTGGCCGCCCTGACCAAGGCCAAAGTGGTGGTTGCGGATTTCCCATTCGCTACGCAGGTCCCGATACCGGGAATGGTTCGGTATGAGGATATTCAAATTCAACTGGTGGACATGCCGCCGATCACGGCCGAGTACAGCGCCCCCGGTCAAGTCGGGACCTATCGCAACGGCGACCTCATCGCGGTGGTGATCGACTTGTCGCAGGACATCGAGGAGCAATGCCTGGTGCTGCTGGACTTCCTGGAGTCTCGCAGACTGCTGATCGACGAGAAGACACCCGCTGTAGATGCACAGGGCAACATCCAGGGCAAGAAGGGCGTGTGCTTCTGCACCAAGGCGGACCTTGCCCCGGAAGGGGCCTTCGAATTCGCCAGGAAGTCCTTCGATAAGCCTGTGGAATACCTGAAGCTCTCGACCCAGACCGGCGAGGGCCTCGACAAGCTCGGGGAGCTGTTGTTCCGGCTGTTGCACGTCATTCGCATCTACGCCAAGCCGCCCGGCAAGCCGGCGGACATGGAATCGCCGTTCACGCTGCCGGTTGGCACGACGGTCCAGGACCTGGCGACGGCGATCCACCGCGAGCTGGCCCAGAAGCTCAAATCCGCCCGCATCTGGGGCACCGGCGTCTACGACGGCCAAAGCGTCCACCTCACCCACGTCCTCCACGACAAAGACATCGTCGAGCTGCACTTCGCCTAGGAAGGATGGAGCATGATCGCAACGGCCCAAGAGAAGGAGAGAATCAAAGGGGACTTGGCCGCCTGTCTGAGTCGGGAGAGAGAAGTCTGCAAAGTGATCATTTTCGGTTCGTTTCTGACCAGTGAGACGCCCAACGACCTGGATGTGGCGATCTTTCAGAACAGCGAGGAGCCCTATCTGGCCCTGGCGATGAAATACCGCCGGCTGTTGCGGCCTATCGCCAATCAGATCCCCATCGACGTGATTCCCGTGCGACCGAATGCGGCCGGGGGACAGTTCCTGACGGAGATCTACAAGGGAGAGGTTATCTATGAGCGATGAAGGTTCCGTGTGGCTCCAGTACGCTCGTGAGAATCTGCAGGTCGCGCGGATGACGCTGGAATCTGGCTTGCTGAATCCATGCCTACAGAACGCCCAGCAGGCGGTCGAGAAGGCCCTGAAGGCGATCCTCGTCCATCGAAACAAGCCGCTGAAGCGGACCCACAGCATCCGTGATCTCGAACGGGATTTGCGGATGGATGGACTGGAGACAGGCTTGGCCGAAGAGGATTGCGAGCTACTGGATTCGATTTACGTCAGTTCGAAATATCCGTTGGATTCGGTCCTGCCCTACTCGCCACCTGACCTCGCCACCTCCGAACGGTGCGTCGAGCTGGCGAGGCGCGCAGTCGCCTTGGCTGAGACTGCCACGGAGACACGAGACCTGGGACATTGAACACTCGAATAGGAGCAAGAGGGGCTATGAAGACAATTGGCAACATCACGCAAAGCAGAGGAATCCGAGCTTGTAGGGTGCGTATCACGCACCATTCCCCCGACGGCATGAAGCGGTGCGTGATACGCACCCTACGGACTGTCCTGATCCTCGCAGCCATGGTCTCAGGCCAAGGATGGGCGGCTGTGGGCGGCGGGAAGGTCGTGACCTATGCGGCTCCCGCGGGCGAGACACCATCCGCCGACTACCAGGTGGAAGCGGGGGGGCAGAAGGTGGATATCTACAAGGCCCGGGTGCTCGATCCGCCGTTTGCGGGGAAGGAGTATGATTACGGCGGGCCGTATTCGTTCGCCAATTTCGATATGGCGGGGCCAGTCGTCGTCAAAATCACCTCCGAGCGGTCGCTGCGCAATACCGTGATTCGACCGGAATCGGCCCAGGTGCGAATGACCGTCGTGGACGAGCACACGCTGAGTCTGACGCTGGACCGGCCGTGCAAGTTCAGCGTGGAGCCGGACGGCAAGAAAGGGCCGCTGCTACTGTTTGCGAATCCTCTGGAGACGGACGCCCCGAAGCAGGGCGATGTGAATGTCGTCTACTTCGGCCCCGGCGTGCAGAAGCCGGAGAGGATTGTTCTCAAGAGCAACCAGACCCTGTACCTGGCCGGGGGCGCTGTCGTGAAGGCGGAAGTCCTGGCGGAAGGTTCGAACATCAAGATTTGTGGCCGGGGGATTCTGGATGGCTCCGACTGGGAGTGGCGCAAAGGCCCCGTCGGCAACCTGATCTCGATGCGCAACTGCACCGATGTCGAGGTGCGGGACATCACCCTGCGCGGGTCGTCCCACTGGACGATCGTGCCGCGGAACAGCCAGAAGGTGACGATCCGCAACGTCAAACTGTGCAACTCCCGTGTCCAGAACGATGACGGCATCAACCCGTGCAATTCCCAGGATGTGCTGATCACGGACTGCTTCATTCGCAGCGATGACGACTGCGTCGCGCTCAAAGGTCTCGACTTCACGGCGCCGAACAGCAATGTCGAGCGGATCACGGTGGAGAATTCGACCCTCTGGTGCGACCGGGCCCGCATTTTCCTGCTCGGCCACGAGAGCCGGGCCGCCTATATGCGGAACATCACGCTGCGCAACCTCGACATCATTCACTTCACGATGACGGCGTTCCTGCTGGAGCCGGGGGAGGACATGCGGCTGGAGAACGTCACCGCCGAAGACATCCGGATG
>Ga0315280_10002216_pt1 | contig 31801 bp, 31 predicted proteins | sample YL17G06_40_MG_FD_203697 | JGI IMG/M metagenome (GOLD analysis project Ga0315280, IMG submission 203697) | Sediment microbial communities from Yellowstone Lake, YNP, Wyoming, USA - YL17G06_40 | ecosystem: Environmental > Aquatic > Freshwater > Lake > Sediment | place: USA: Wyoming | collected... | reverse complement strand
CTCGCTCCTACAGAGCTTGTCCGAGGACGGTCTTGCGTTCCAGGGGCGTTGCCCCTGGCTATTTTCGCCTCCCCTTTCAGGGGAGTGTGGGAAGAAAGACGGGCTATCCTGTCGGGGAAACCGACAACTGTGCGCAACGGCACCTCTTCTGGAATTTGGACATGCACCCCTGGCCGCTTGCTCTCTTATTTGGCTGGAGCGGTTGGCGTTGTTGGCTGGACAGGCGGCGCCGGCGGCGCAAGGGTTGGCGCTGCTCCCGTTGGAGGAGCCTCGGAAGGCAGGGACTTGCGAGGAATCACCTTTAGAGGCGGCGGACTGTCCGGAAGGATCCCATGGGGCGGAAGCGAACTTTTCCCGATTGGCAGCTGAACCGTCCCCGTCGTGCTCTCGATGGCAACCTTGGCGAAGTCCTGGGTCACACCGGCCTGATTCCAGACGCCGCTGACCAGTTTCCCGCCGGCTTGCATGATCCGAAACATTCCCTCGCCTCGCAACGAGATCGTTCCCTGACCTTCGCCATAGACCACCAGTCGCTCGCCCTTTGCTTTCAGCCGGAGAGACGACCCGGCGACGCGAGCGGTTCCTCGAAACCGGTCCCAGCTCCATCCATCGTCCTGTATGGTTTTCGTTCCTGTCGTTGCGGGATCGAGCGAGACCGAACTTGCTTTGTCCACCCACAGCGAACCATCGCCGGAAAAGCGCAATTTCATATCGCCGGTGATCTCGATGTCACCTTTTCCATACGCACTCAACGCTGGGATCGTCACTTTGACGTCCTCAGGAACCTTGCCGGCGAGAGTGACCGGACCGCCCGATGCTGGAGTTGGCCGAAGCAGAGGTCGAACCGGCGGCGGCTCCGGAGAACCGCCTTTCACCGTTCCCACCAAGACCGCGGGAACGACCGAAATCGTTGTGGCTGCCGAGGCCGGTGGAGCAATCGAAGCCGCAGGTGGTTCTGCAACCACCGTCGCGGTTGGCGACGACTCGGCGCTATGGACGACCCGATTCTGGCCGCCTATCATCACAATGCCCATCGCCACGCCTGCAATCCACATCCATGGGAACCGCCGGTCGCTCATGATGCCACCCCCTGTATGCACTTGACTTTGTTGTCGTGGTCGCCCACAAGAGCAACTTCCAATCCGGATGAACGCAAGTCAATTGCTTGTAACAATCGAAAGTCCGCTCTTGCAACTGAAAACTCGCCGATGGAGGCCGCAACGTGGCGGAAAAAGATTTTGCCCAGAAACTGACCCCCAAGTCCCAGGATTTCTCTCAATGGTATGTGGAAACCGTCCTCCGAGCCGGCCTGGCCGACTATACCGACATCAAAGGTTGCATGGTCATCCGGCCCTATGGCTATACGCTGTGGGAAAACATGCGGGATGCTCTTGATCGTCGGATTAAAGCCACCGGTCACGAAAATGCCTATTTCCCTCTGTTTGTTCCCGAAAGTCTTCTGCGCCTCGAAGCAGACCATGTCCAGGGCTTTGCGCCCGAATGTGCATGGGTCACTTACGCGGGCAACGACGAACTGGAGGAGCGCCTGGCCATTCGGCCCACGTCCGAAGCCATTATTGGCAGCATCTATGCCAAGTGGATCCAATCCTATCGCGATCTGCCGGTTCTCATCAACCAGTGGGCTAATGTGGTGCGGTGGGAGAAGCGAACGCGACTGTTCCTGCGCACATCCGAGTTTCTCTGGCAGGAGGGGCATACCTGTCATCGCACGTATGAAGAAGCCCAAGAAGAGACGCTCAAGATGCTCAACGTTTACCGCGAGTTTATCGAAACCGAGCTGGCGATTCCTGTTGTCACAGGCCAAAAAAGCGAAAGCGAAAAATTCGCCGGAGCACAACTGACCTACACCGTTGAAGCGCTGATGGCGGACGGATTGGCCCTCCAGGCGGGAACATCGCACAACCTCGGCCAACATTTCGCCAAGGTCTTCAACATCAAGTTCCTCGACGAGGACAATGTGGAGAAATATGTCTGGCAGACCTCGTGGGGAGTCTCAACACGACTGGTCGGCGGAATCGTCATGGTTCATGGGGACGACAATGGCCTGATTCTTCCACCGCGCGTTGCGCCTTGTCAGGTCGTTGTGATCCCAATCTATACGACGGAAAACCGAGACCTGGTGACGGAGAAAGCGAACACTCTCTACACGGCGCTCGTCGGGGCGGGAATTCGGGCAAGAACGGATCTCGACCCGACGAAAAGCCCGGGTTGGAAATTCAACGAGTGGGATTTGCGCGGTGCCCCGCTTCGCCTCGAAATCGGTCCTAAAGACATTGCCAAAGGGCAGGTCTGTCTGGCTCGGCGCGATGTCTCGGACCGGGCACAAAAGAAGATCTTCGCGGGCGAGGATGCGATGGTGGCAATGGTTCGCCGCTTGCTCGATGAAATCCAGGCGGCCATGTTTGCGCGGGCACGCGATTTCCGCGACCGCAACACTCGCGCCATCACCACCTACGAACAATTCCGCGAAATCATCGAATCTCAGCGAGGGTTCGTTGTGGGACCGTGGGCCGGATCAGCAGCGGACGAGGCTCGAATCAAAGAAGAGACTAAAGCGACCTTGCGATGCATGCCGCTGGAACAGCCAGACCCGGTCGGACCGTGTTTCTATACCAAACAACCGGCCAAGTGCATCGCCTATTTCGCGCGGGCGTACTGACACACCCCGTGAACGTGAACGATTCTCTTGGACGGATGCAAGACTCGAAACGATCGAGGGGCAAAAAAAGATCCCCGAACCGATATCCTTCTCAGTCCGGGGAGCCGTGCTTTTCTCGTGCAAGTCGGTCCTGGTGTCGCACGGGGGTTTCTACTGCTATTGTCCGTCGAAAACTGCTCGACGTGACGTAAACGTAGGACTTCCATGTCCTACTTTTTGTTCCACAGTCGTCGCGCCAATTCCTCGATCCGCCCCAACTGCTCCGCCAGTTCCTTCAAATGAGCGTCAACCGCTGCTTGCGACGGATTGCGACGTGCGGCAGTGGAATTCGCCTTGCCTGCCAGTTGAGCGACTGCCGCACGAACCTTGCTGCTCACCTCGACAAGGGCTTTGGCGCTCGACAGATAATCAGCCTCGCTTGTTCTCTCCTTGGCTGGCTTTTTTCGCCTTGTTCGGCGCTCAACCGCAGATTCCAGGGCTGCGGTGGTTGACAGTCTTTTCATTTTTCGACCCCTCCCCTTCGAACCGCGCTTACTTTGAGACATCCGAGTCTGACCGATACCGCCAGGAACATTGGTGAAAAACACCTTTGAAATTTGAGCAGGAATCGTGCCGGGGAATCGGTCGCAGGGATGAACGTCCAACTACATACTTTTCAACGATTTCCGGAAGACGACTTCGACCATTGGGCACTCTGCCACTATTTTTGATAAAAGAATCCCTCAGTTTGAGACACCGGCGGGTGCCAAAGCCACCAGAAAAGCAGGCCATATTCTACGCAACAGCCCAGGATAGTGGAATAGACAGGATTGAGAGCGCAGAAAGGAGCACAGCTTGAAGTTCGAGGATGACCGGCACGTCATGATGCTATTCAAATGCGCAACGTTGCTGCTCCCTATTCAATTGCCGGATTGCCCGACGTATCCTTGGGCGGCGCTGTGATCGCCTGGCCGCCCACAATGAGCTTGCCTGTCGTCTTGTCCCACGTTCGCGAGCGGCGTGCCAGACGGTGGTCACCGTGACAATCGGTGCAATACTTTCTGTCGAACGTGCCCGCAACAATGGACTTGTGGAGACTACTGAGATTCTGGTGGCAGAGCAGGCAAAAGGGATTGGTCTTTTCCAGCGAGTACATCGTGTCGGGCGCGGTGACGTTGTCCTCATCCCCACAGTGGTCGTCCGAGGTGCCGTGGCATTTCTCGCAACCAACGCCGACTTGGGCATGTCTTGCCGCCAGTTTTTCCTCCTGGTAGTTCAGATGGCAAACATGGCAACGACTGTTGTCCACCGGAGGCTCGATCGGTACGGAAGCTTTTACTGTCGTGATTCTCTTGGGGTTGTTACAGATACACGCCGCAATGGCGATGGCCGTCAGGGCAATTACCAACACGCAGACGAGGTATCTCACGTGGATTCCTTTCCAGTCTGAACGTGGAAAGCCCCTCGGCTCTTTCAAGACAGCCGTGGGTTCGCGCATCTCCTGTTGTACCTGTGGGTCGAATTCCTTTAAGCAAATGGGCGGCATAGCAAGCCGCCCACCTGTCTAAACACCCAAAATTTACTCCGGCAGGGTCTCACACGTATTCCCAGTCTCTGAGCCAGTGGTACTCGGCGGGGAGATTCGCCCACATCCGTCGGGTGGCGATTTCCAAGTCGGCTTTCTCTTTCTCGTCGAGCTCGCGCCGTTCCTTCACGGCCTTGGCCATGTTGTCCAGCTGATGGATGTTGATTATCCCCGGAATAGGCGCCGTGATCGCGGGGTTGCACAGGATGTAACGAATGGCCATGCGCGCAAGACGGTCGTCTTCCTCCGCCGTGGGGCTGTTGGGAGAGCTATCGCCCTTAAACAGGGAGGTGCCGCCGAAAGGCTTGATGCCGAAGACGCCCACGTCGCACTTCTTCACCGCATCGAAAACGCTGTCGGTCGGCAGCTGTTTTGACCCTGCGGTATAAGGCGTACAGATGACTTCCAGCTGGGGATATTTGGCAACGGCCGTGGCGATCCAGGGCCGATCATGAGACGACACACCGGTGAATCGGGCCTTGCCCTGTTTCTTGGCCTTCTCGAGGCATGTCATGGCAACCTCGATCTGTTTTTCGGTATTCCTCTTCGAGGTCTGTTCGTGCATGGTGATTCGCCAGACGTCCACATAGTCAAGCCCGCACAGCTTCAAGCCCTCCTCAAACCCTTCCATCATTTTGTCAACCGAATCCTGCCACGCGCCGGAGCGACTTTCGTGCTCATACCACGAATAGCCCAGATACATTCTGTCGCGCCGTCCCTTGAGAGCCGCGCTATAGGCCTGGACTTCCGCGCCGGTGCACGCGTCAATATAGTTGATGCCGCCCTCCATGCAGCGAGAAACGAGGTCTGCGCGGTTCTTGACAAAATCACTGTTCTTCAAGTCAGCGCTCAACCAGCTGCCCTTCTGGAAAAGGCCGGGGATCATCATATCCAGGCGCTTCCAGTGTCCACCCAGGCACACGGCCGAAACCATCAGGCCGGTTCTGCCCAGTCGGCGATATTCCATATCGGGGTTGTAATTGAGGATGGACGCGGTATTAACCGGCGGCGCCGCCCTCTTGGGCTTGGCGGCGCCGAGACTTGCCGTACTCGCGGCAATTCCTGCCGCCGCCACCGCTGTATCGCACATAAACTCGCGGCGATCCATTCTTGATTCCGACATGACCACACCTCCATCTGTGACTGTCGGGCCCGATCTGCGGCTCTGTGTCGCTTTTGGCTCCCAAACCAAAGGCCCGATGTTTTCTTCCTACAGGCCGCCGAACGCCAAATCAATCGGAAAATCATCGGAATCTCCAAAAATTCGACGGGACGTTCTGGTTCACGTTTGTCGGGTACATCTCGCGTCGCGCATCGCTTCAAATTACCAACGCACCTATCGCGTGGAAAAGGACGTGACAGGGGCGGAGTAGAAATGTTACTCATGCCGAACCGTAGATGCATTCGCTGACGAAAGATTCGCTTTCGGCGCTATAGCTACGAACTTCAGGGGTGCTTTATGAACGCGGCGCCCACCGATCTCGCCTTGATTGATGGCTTCGAGAAGATTCGGGCCTATCTGTTGGGGCAAGACCCCTCACTTGAGGCCAGCGCTTTGGCGAAACCGCCCGAGCCGTCGAGCTGGTCAAGTCTCTCGCCCAACGAATACCAGGAAATCCTCCTGGGTATTCTGCTTGGCATGGATCGGCAAACTGCAGCGGCTCGCCGCGCCATTCGCGGCCACCTGCAAACGCTTCGCCAACGGTTGAAGACGAGCGGCGGCGCGTGGCAAGTTGCCGAGGCTGACGGGCGGTCGGCTCGTGGCGAGCTATTCCGACCCGATCGCCGGGAGCGCTGGCTGCGCAAGAACACCACCGCCATCGCCGAAGCGCTGAAACACCTGACACCAGAGAGCGAAAACATCCGCATTCCGCTCATTGACGAGATCGGCCAAAGCGACGGATTGCGAACTGCCGTCCAACGGCTGCGCAAGCGGACACGCTTGCTCGCCGGACTGCGTGCCTACGAATTCCTCGAACAGATTGGCTATCCTGTCGTTGTGCCCGATCCGCCGCGCCAGCGACTCTTCCAGCGACTGGGTTGGATTCAACAGACGGTTGCCGCGGTGCGGTATCCGCAAGAGTTTTTCGAACTATGCGGGCGACTGGAACACCTGACAGGGGAGCCTTTGTCGGTCATCCATGCGGCCACGGGCGTTTTCGCCGGGTCGCGCGACATGCGCCCGGCTGGAGCCGACACGCTCGCCGTCTGCACAACGCGACCTCGCTGCGGACAGTGCGTTCTCCATGGGCAGTGTGCCTACTTGCGCTATCGGGGCGAGCCACCGCAGCCACCGGCTTCGCGCGCCATCAAACGAATGGCCCTCGCCGAACAGCCTCGCACAAGATTCGAGTCGCTCGGCGCGGCCAACCTCAGCGAGGTGGAATTGCTCGCCCTGATCATCCGCACCGGCTCGGAAGGGAAATCCTCGCTCGACCTTGCGCGCGAAGTCCTCGAACGGTTCGGGAGTCTCGAAGCGCTGGCACGGGCGGGGCTGGGCGAACTTTGCCAGGTCAAGGGAATCGGACGGACCAAGGCGATCGAGATCAAGGCGGCGCTCGAGTTGGGCAGGCGGCTTCTGGGCGCCCCGGTGGTCATTGGCGAGGCCATTCATTGCAGCGCCGACATTTTTGCCGCCTATCGCAGCTTGCTCGCCCAGGAGCAACAGGAGAATTTCTACCTGGTTGTTCTCAACGTGCGCAATCGCATCCAGAGCCAATTCCTGATCGCGCGCGGAAGCCTGACGGGCAGCCAGGTCCATCCACGCGAGGTGATGAAAGTGGCCATTCGCGAAGCCGCCGCCTCGGTCATTTTCGTCCACAATCATCCCAGCGGCGAGCCCGAACCAAGCGAAGACGACAGGGACATTACCGAGCGGCTGTGTCACGCGGCCAGGATTGTCGGCGTCCGCGTGCTTGATCATGTGATCATCGGACGCGACAACTATTTCAGCTTTGCGGATCACAACCTTTTGGACACAGGGGGAAGCGGGCGGACGTGAAGATCGTTTTCGATGGTCGGACCATTCGGCCCGGCCGAACAGGCGTTGGTTTCTTTGTCGAGCGGCTGCTTCGCGCGCTGATGACGAACGACCGACAAAATGAATATCTCGTTTTGCTTAACGACGAAAGCGTCTGGGCAAAGTGCGAGGTGCCGGCCAACTTTCGCGGTCTCCGCGTGCGGGCTGATTATGAAAGCCATCCGTGGGGCGACCTGTGGGAGCGGTTCTTTCTGCCGAAGTTGCTCGAGCGCGAGCAGGCCGACCTTTTTCACGGACCTGCATATCGGGTGCCTCATACGCGCTGTCGTTGCCCGACGATTGTCACAATCTACGACCTGACATGCTGGCGATGTGCGAGCGACTATCGCTGGCCTTTCCGATGCTACATGCGATGGCTGATTCGCCGCTCGTGCAAATCGGCTGATGGGATCATAGCGACTTCGAAGGCAGCGGCCAACGATCTGCGCGATTTGCTTGGCGTTGTCGAATCAAAGGTACAGGTCATCTACGGAGCCGCCGACGAACGCTTCCATCGGGCGGAATCCGTGGATCGCCAACGACTGATCTCGATCCATCCCGCTCTCGCGGGGCCTTACATTTTGACGGTCGGGACAATTGAGCCGCGAAAGAGAATTGATCTACTGGTCACTGCCTATGAGAAAGCGCGCGCCAAAGGCTCTTTGCCTCATTCACTGATTGTGGTTGGGAAAGTGGGCTGGAAACCGGAGAGCGGCCTGAGCGCGATGAGACAATCCCCCGCCACCTCTTCGATTCATCACCTCGGCTATGTCGGCGAGGACGACTTGGTGACGATCTATCAGGGAGCCGATCTGTTCGTCTGCGCATCGCGCTGCGAGGGATTTGGCCTGCCGCCGCTGGAGGCCATGGCGTGCGGCATGCCCGTCGTCGTGACCGCTGGCGGCGCCCTGGCCGAAACCGTCGGCGATGCAGGAGTCGTGGTCGAGCCAGCCGGCGCCCAGGCGCTCGCCGATGCAGTTCTTGCGATCTTGAAAAGCGAAGATCGTCGCCGCAGCCTTTCGGAAAAGGCGCTTGACCGTGCGAGTCAATTCTCCTGGAAAACCGCCGCCGACCAGACCATCGCTCTCTATGAGAGGATTCTAAAGTCGGGAACTGTCCATCCATGATCCGCTTTATTGCCGATGATCACGCGGGGAAGCTAGCGCGGTGGTTGCGCCTGTTGGGATACGATACGCTTCATTTCTCCGCGATTGAAGACCATGCTCTGGCCGATCTGGCGGCGCGCGAGAATCGCATTGTTCTGACGCGCGACACGACTCTTGCGCGCCGGTTTCCCGCCATCGAAGTTTTCCGTCTCGAAGACGAAGAGCCGTTTCGGCAACTTGCGGCTGTCATTCGCCGGTTCGATCTCGATTGCGGATCGCACACTTTCACGCGTTGCATGATGTGCAACGCGTCGCTCGAAGAAGTGGACAAGGAATCTTGCCGGGACGAAGTCCCACTGCAAGCCTTCGCCTGTTGCCACCATTTCGCCCGTTGCACTGGCTGTCGAAAGCTGTACTGGGATGGCACACATTACCTTCGCATGAAAGAGCGACTGGCGGGTTTGAAACCATAGAATCTCATTTCACCACGAGAGACACGGAGCACACTGAGAAGAGCAGAAAAAGAGATTTCTCTGTGTTCTCTGCGCCTCTGTGGTGGAATTGTCCATCGTCCCTTTCAGGCCGTCGCATACATAGATGACGTCCGCCTCTTTCGCCGTGACGAAAAGGAGAGCGTCTCCTTTCCGATCGCGCCAAAGGGCAACCGAGTCCACGTTGGAACCACGCCAGTCCTGCGTTTGGAAAACCTGGGGAACGGGAACAGGCTCGTCGGATGAAAGGGCTTTCTTTGTCCGGGCTTCTTGTGCCCCGCCAAAAATGAACGACAGGATCGCAAGCGCCACCAGCGACGATGCATGTCTGATAGAACTCATAACAGAAACCTCGAATTGAGATAACGAACGTGTCGCGAAGCCAGTGAGATACTCTTTCCCCGGATCGTTGACCCGCGTTTTTCCACCTCGGACAAAGAATTGTTTCAACTATCCGAAAACAAGAACAAAAGCAATATTCCATCGCATTGCGTTTCGCCTCGACCAACAAAACAGGGCGGATTTTGGTTTGTGGCTCCCTTCGAGAACCACCTCGCGCAGACCTCGTGCGCCAATACACGCCCACGTGGCCGTCCTTGCGCCGGGTCGCCGGTCGAACCCAACTTTCGGTCCCATGACCGCTCCGATGCACATTCAGCAGCCAATCCGCTCTTCCGCATATCATTCTGGATAGTCAGTATCACCCGCCTGCGCTCTCAAGGGAACCAGACAGCCTCCAGGATGCCGGACTGTACATTTCCAGGGAAATGAAGCTTGACCGCTCGGAATCAGACGACGATATACGCTCGCGCATTTGGGATGGTCGCGCTGGGAGGCCATGTCGCGCAAGGGGACGGAGAGTGTGTCGGCCAAACACCTGAAACTTGAAACATGAAACCCAAGACCATTCTCTGGAGCATGGGCGGATAATGGATGTCGTTATTGTTGGATCGGTCGCACTGGACAGCATCGAGACACCGAGCGGTGCGGTCGAACGCGCACTGGGCGGCTCGGCAACCTATGCCTCAATCGCTGCTTCCTACTTTGCTCGGGCCGGCGTGGTGGGCGTAGTCGGCGGTGATTTTCCGCACAAGCACATTGCCACACTTCGCAAGCGAGGCGTGGATCTCGAAGGTCTCGAAATCATCGCCGGCGGCAAAACGTTTTTTTGGCGCGGGCGCTACGAGGCCGACCTCAACGAGCGGACAACGCTTGAGACGCAGCTGAACGTCTTCGAGACCTTCTCGCCAAAAATGCCCGCTTCCTACCGGCGCTGTCCGTTCCTGCTTCTGGGCAACATTCACCCGGAGCTTCAGATGCACGTTCTGGGGCAGGTCGAGCGGCCCCGGCTAGTGTTGTGCGACACGATGAATCTGTGGATTGACACGGCGCTGAAGCCACTGAGGCGACTTCTTCGGCGCGTGGACATTCTCTGCGTCAACGATGGCGAGGCGTGCCAGCTTTCGGGCAAAACGAGTGTAACGGCGGCAGCCGAATGGCTTCTCAAAGCAGGCCCGCGGCGAGTCATCGTCAAGCGGGGCAGCCATGGCTGCTCGATGTTTGGCCGCCAGAGTTTCTTTTCCATTCCGGCCTGTCCGGTTCGCCGGCCGGCTGATCCGACGGGAGCGGGTGATTCGTTCGCTGGGGGATTCCTCGGCTACCTGGCGTCGTGCGGTCGCACAGACGAGAGCGCACTTCGTCAAGCGCTCGTTGTTGGAGCAGTGATGGCGTCTTTTTGTGTCGAAGGATTCAGCGTCGGCTCGCTTCTTCGCCTGAAACGGGCCGACGTGGCCGCGCGGTGCCGCGCGCTCCATCGCGCCGTCCAATTCGAGCCAATCCGCTTGCGAAATTGATTGAAACTGATCCTGTCGTGGATACAAGGATTGGAGCGGCAAGCTGAGTTTCCAGGATGTCAAAATGGACCCACCGGGCCTCAAATCGTTCGAAGCGAGGTTGCGCGAATTGGCCGAGAAGGCCCGTGCGATGCTGCGTGCGGGGAAACCGTCCGGCGAAAAACCCGAAGAAAACAGCAAAGATCAACTCATTACTCCCTTTCTGGAAGCTCTTGGCTATACAGCCGAGTTCCGAGGAAAAGAGCGTGCCACGGGCGAGGGCGATGTGGACTATGTCCTCAAGCGACAAGACGGACGCCCCGTCTGTTTCTTCGAAGCAAAGCACCTTTGGGAAAGGGGTGATCTGTGGGAAAAGTATTTCGAGAAGATTCGCAGTTACATTCAGGGGTACTGGCGGCGCTATACCTCACTGGCACCCGAAGAAGAGGTCCGCTGGATTTGTCTGGGTAATTTCAAGGACCTATACCTGTATCACACCGGCGATCCGAAGCCCTTTCAACATTACTCGCTTGATGATTACGGGAATCCGGACAAGGTCCGTGAGATATGGGACTTACTCAGCCGCCCCTCCATGGAACGACGTCTTCCGGATGAGGCATGGCGGGAATCGCAGAAAGAGGGGATTGACGAACGCTTCCTTGAGCATCTGAAGATTTGGCGTCTGTATTTGGCTGTCGCATACCAGACCAGGAATCCCCGGCTGGGTCTTCCTGAGCTGAAGCTCGTCTCCCAGCAGCTTCTCCAACGGCTTATCTTCATTCGCCTTCTCGAGCGTAACAGTCTCGAGCGACCGCGCTGGCTAATTCGATTTCTTGCCCACCATTATGAAGAATTTGATAAACCCGCGGGGAAGCCGTTCGGGGAGAGTTTGCGGGAGACCATCTTCCGTACTGTGCATCGAAGGTGGAACACCGATCTTTTCCGCGAACCCCTGGAATGCGATCACTACGACCTCGATGAGAGCGGTCCCTACACGGTTATCGAGGGACGGGGCTACGACGCTGACTTCGCCCGACGCGCCTTTCCGGGTCTGGGCCAAGGTGTTCTCTTCGAGTATTATCACCTTTACGGCTTCGATTTCTCCACACTCACGGTGGATGTGATCGGCGAGGTCTATGAGAAATTTCTCGCGCATGACTTCGAGATCGGCAAGGACGGCGGGCTTCGGATCAAGGACTCTCCGGCAATTCGTAAGAGGGAAGGCATCTACTACACGCCAACGCACATTGTTGAAGCGATCGTAAAGAATACCGTTGGGAGAAAAACCGCAGCGATTGCGGAGGAAGCCAAGGGGCTGCTAGCGCAAGAGAGATTCGACGCCGCCTACGAGTCAATCCGGCAGCTCTCTCGGATCCGCGTCCTCGATCCGGCGATGGGCAGCGGAAGCTTTCTGCGGAAGGTTCTGGCCCACTTCCACGCCGCCTACGAGTCCTATAATCACGAGGTCCGCGAAGCGCAGATGGCCATCCAAGAGGGGGACGGCCTTCTCGGGGGGGCGAATGGGTTGCCGGTGCCCATTGAGAACGTTGGCGAGAAAATTCTGCTCGAAAACATCTATGGCGTGGATCTTGACCCACAAGCCATCTATACGGCATCGCTCAACCTCTATCACCAGTTGCTCGAACTTGAGCGCGATCGTTTTCGGGCGCTAGCCGAACAGAACCGCGCCCAAGAAAGTCTTCCCAACCTGTATAACAACCTGCGGTGCGGCAACTCGCTGTCAGATCGGACAGAGGTGGCCGGAGCGGCTGCTTTTTCATTCGACACGGCTTTCTCATTTCCTGATGAACCCGGGCGATTCGATATTGTTCTTGGCAATCCCCCCTATGTTCGCGCCGATATTTTGGGCCAAACACGCCGGAAACAAGCCAAGGCAGCCCGCGCCGGACACGACGACATGCCCAGCTACATGGAAGCAGATGACTATCTCCGATTTCGTCAGGCCCTGGAAGATTCGGGCGAGTATGAAACGCTTTACGAAAAGTGGGACCTGATGATCCCATTCCTCGAACGGGGGATGAAGCTTCTCCGACCCGATGGCCTGTTTGGCATGATCATCAAAGAGGACTACTGCCTGGCTAAGTACGCCGAGAAATCCCAGGAATTCCTCCTGCGCAATCACCACGTCTCGCGCGTGGATTTCTATCCCGGGCTTCAGCTTTTCCCCGGTGTCGGCGTCCACAACATCATTCTCTATGTGGACCGCGAGAAGCCCGAACCCGCCTCTTGCTTGCGATTACTCCACAAGAGCAAGGAGGATGCGGGAGTGCCGCTTCCTTCGGCTCAGGGCAAAGCCATCTTCCGCCTGCACGAGCAACCTACCGTGGGGGAAGTTTCAAGGGCGACTGTTCCACTGCGCGAGATTTGCTATGTTTCGGTTGGATTTGTTGGACACGCCCACGAGAAAGGCCACCTTGGCGAATTCGCCCTCGATGAGATGATTTCAGAGAGGAAGGACGCCAAGCATCCAAAGCCCTATGTTGAAGGGAAAGACATCGAACGCTATGTCATACGACGCCTGCGTTACTTCGAATGGGGCACCTCCCGGAGCCCTACCCGGCTCCGCCGTCCCACCTTTCCCGAGTTCCTCGACGCCGCTCCCAAGCTACTTGCTGCACGCATCCCTGGCTGTCGTCCCCGGCTGATTTGGGCGAAAGATGCGCTTTACTTTAACCACACCCTGATCGGCCTGGTCCGATGGGATGCGCTCCGCCAAGTGAGGAACCAGAGTATTGCCAAGACACTACGCGCTATTGCGCCCGCTGCAATGTCCTGGGAGGCCAAAGCAGAAGTACTATCCAGACTGGCCGCAAATGCCAAAGACTTTGATCTTCGATTTCTCTTGGGCATCCTTAATTCATCCATGGGTAGGCATCTGCTTGCTGAACGAAAACGCGGCAGGCTCGACATCTATCCGGACGATTACAAGGATTTGCCGGTTCCTAAGATCCCCAAGCGGGAGCAGGAGCGCGTTGTTCGACGCGTCCAGAAACTCAGCGTTCTGTCGCAGATGGAATACGATTTTCCCGACAGTGCGTGGCGTGTCGCCCGGCGCTACCCTCGGTCGCCTGTCTCGCTTCGCTACTACCAAACCGACGACCTCCATGCGCCCATCCGCGCCGTCCCCGAATGCGACGTTACGCTCGCGGGCTGGGTCAGAGAGATTTCTCTCCAACGAGAAAAGCACAGAATCCTGATCGTGGCCAAGATTTCCGCTGCCAACGGAGAACTGGTCGAGGTCCCGATTGCGAGCATTCGGACCCGCGATGAGACCTTGGCTGAGTTTTTCTATATTCTCTGGCATCGCTTCCTCCGCGACTATCATCCGCCCCGTCCATCACGACGTAAGCCTCCGTTGGTCTTCGAGACAATCGCACAGCTCGAAGCTTGTGTGGTCTATGCAAAAGGCGCCGATCCGTTACCTCCCGACCAAAATGCTGATCGCATCCGGCAAGTCATGGAAGAACTCCGACACGAGGTGGGGCGAAACGACCTATCGCGAATTCAACAGGAAAGAGCGTCTCTCGACCGGGAGATTGATGAATTGGTGTTTGATCTCTACAATGTCTCGAAAGAAGATCGTGAGAAGGTTGGTCAGTCTCTCACGTCTGCCTTGCCGCCGAGTTGAAGCGTCTCGCGCCGGTCTGCCACCGCATTCCTCCGCAGATAGGCCTTGACCGCTGTTTGGGGCAATTCCTTCAATAAGCAAAGGGCAGGGAAAGGTTCCTGGATGGGCCATGTGTCACTACACTTGTCCCTGCCGCACGATGACACTCGAAACGTTCAAGTCGGAACTTGGAACTCGAACCATGATGAAGCGCGCCGCGATTCTGACTTTCTATAATCCCGGTAACATCGGGGCGCGCTATGTCGCCGCCGCGCTCAAAGCCGCCGGCGTCGAACCCTATCTGATTCATGTGAAGCAATTCTACACCGAGCCTTGGGTCCGGCGCGATGACCTCGAACACATCCGTCGCGTCGAGACCGATCCAATCAAGAAGGTGCGCTTCACCTTCCCCGGTTGGTATGCCTATGCGCCCTATCCGATGCCCATCACCGCCCGCGAGAAAGAATTGATGGCGGATTTCTTGCGCTCCCGCCAACTCGACCTGATCGGCCTGTCCCTGTACACGGTCAATTTTGACCTGGCCCGCGAGATGACCGCGTGGTTGCGGCGCGAAGTGCCGGGCGTCCCGATCCTTTGGGGCGGCATTCATCCCATCGTCAAGCCGGAGGAATGTATCGGGATAGCGGACATCGTGTGCGTTGGCGAAGGCGAGCAGCCGCTTGCCGAGCTCGTTCGCCGCTGGGACGAATATCGCCGAGGCGAGAATCCGCCGATCGAAGGCTTTTGGTATCGGCGCGACGGGGCGATCATCCGCAGCCCTCGCCCGCCGCTTGTGACCAATCTCGACTCGCTCCCGATGCCGCTTTACGGCTGTAACGAAGTGCTCGTGGACTACGACCGGCTCGACGAGCGGTCGCTGTGCGACGCGGAATACCTGTCGCGCGGCACGAATCTCGTCGTTCTGACCGAGCGAGGCTGCCCTTATGCGTGCACATTTTGTATTTATAGCACATTGCACGGACTCTATCCGGGACAGCCACGGTTTCGGCGCCGCTCGGTCGAGAATGTCTTGGCCGAGGTCGAGGACAGGGTCTCGCGCCTGGGTTTGCGCCACATTATTTTTCACGATGAAATCCTTGGAATGCAAAAGGAATGGGTGCGCGAGTTTGCCACAACATTCAAAGAGCGATTCGGGCGGCGCGGCGTGACCTTCACGGGCTACGTTCATCCTCTGACGACCGATGAAGAGTCGGTCCGCCTGCTGGCCGAAGCGGGACTGACGCAAACGGGGATCGGATTGCAGTCGGGAAGCGAATACACGTCGCGCCAACTCTACGGGCGCTATCACAGCCCCGAAAAGGTTGTGCGGCTGTCGCAGTGGATACAAAAATACAAGATTTCTCACGTGCAGGTTGACCTGCTCGTGGACAATCCCTATGAGCGTGAGGAGCACTTGCGCGAAACGCTCGACCTGTTGCTGCGGCTCGAACCGCCGTTTGAAATCGCGCTCATCGGGCTGGTCATCTACAAAGAGTGCCGATTGGCCGAGCTCCCTCCGCCCGATTTTCCCTACGACGAGAAAATGCACTTGTTCTACAAGATGCTTTTCTATTTAACCGGCATTGCCGATCTCGACCGCAAGACAATCCGCGCCTGGAGCGAGGATCGCTACCTGCGCGAGCATCCCGAACGCCTCGAAGAGATCGCCGTGGCACTGTGGGACGTTTACAAGAAAAAACGTCGGGCGGAAAAGGACCTGGCGACACTGAGAACGGCACAGCCATGCCCACCGCCTTCGCCACCGTGCGCTGAGGCACCTCCACATGACTCAGGCCACGCTTTTCTGCGCCGTCTCAAGCGCCAGCTGAAGTCCTTCTTCGGTCTCGACTGAACAGCTATGGAATTGCCTTGGCCATTGCGCGCCCCTACATGTCAACGAGATATACGAGATTGAATAAGACCTCATTCCACAAATGGATTCCAAATATGAACGCAGCCTGAGTAACGGAGATTTCCCTGGTCTCACCCAAATGGAAAACAAGTCGCAAGATGCACCTAATAAAAGCAATTCCTCGAAAAAAAAACTTGACAGCACGAGAGAAGCGGGGGGTAAAATTTTGCCTGAGAAATGCAAACAGGATGTGAACGCCTCATAAAGGGGGAGAAAGTTTAACGTTCTTTCCGAAAGGAGACCAGAGAAACCGGCCAAGGGGCTTTTGAGGATTGAGAGTTTTCCTCACCGGCCAGTCCGCAGGACCATTCTCAGGACCGGCCCCCACATGCCGAGGTAAGAAAAACTACCGAACGTACGGTACATCAGAGAGTAAGGTCGGGAGAGAATAAAGCATCACGCGAGCGCATCAGGTCCCGTCGAGGCTCAGGTGCGCTCATTTTTTTGAAACGAGGTGAGACAAGGGTTAGGGAAACAGGCTATCCTCTATTTCTTCGCTAAAGGGGGTGAAAGCAAAGCGACTAAGGCGGTCCTCAAGGGTCACCCGTTCTCTAGCGACGGTTGGAGCGGGTTGGCCGTGGGGCTGCCTCCAGATGCCGAAGCAATATTGTGTAGTTTTGTGCGTGATCCCGAAAGGGGTCATGACGGTATGCACAAGTGCTTGGAAAAGCATCCGCTCGCGTGCGAGGAGCGGCGAGACAGCGGCAAAAAAGCATCTCATTGAAAGAAAAGGAGACACGAAATGAAAAGCAGGCATCTTATTGGAACCGTTGCGATGGTGACGGTATGTTCGGCTTTTGCGGGGATGGCCATGGGACAGATCCCTGGTCTGGTTGCCTATTGGCCCTTCGATGATGGCTCGGGCCTAATCGCCGCCGATATGGTCGGCGGGCACGACGGGTATCTCATCGGCGGGACAGACGGTGGACCGACCTGGGCGACAGGGAGGTTCGGGGGCGCACTAAGTTTCGACGGGAATAATGATTTTGTGGGTGTTCCGCCGGAGGGGGGCTTTTTTGGAAGCGCCCAAGGGTCGGTCTCTTTCTGGGTCAATACGGCAGACCCTGTTCCTACCGACTTGGCGACAATGTTCTATGGCACCTATAATGTAGGTGACGGCGGCGGTGGCGGGACCGACAACGGCAACGCCGACCAGGAAATGGAAATACATCTGAATACGGGCACGAACGGCGGGAGAGTGCGTACCAGGATCTACTATCCCGACGGCACCAATGTAAATAGCCAAACCCCCGCCACGGTGACCGTCAACAACGGGCAGTGGCACCATGTGGTCTGGACGTGGACTAACACCGGTAATAATAGGATATACACGGACGGTGTACAGAGGGATCAGGACACCATGGCGGGCAGGCCCGCATTCTTGTGCAAGGGATGTGTTCGCATTGCCCGAGGTGGATCATCAGGCAGCCGATATTACGGGCCGGGTCTGATGGACGATCTGCGTGTTTACAACCGCGAGTTGACCGCGGCGGAAGTGACCACTTTGTTCACCACCCCGCCAGGAGCACTTCCGGTTGGACACGTCACACGAACTCTTCCCTCGACGCTGCTTTTCACCCCCGCCACCCCAGTGACTGTCAAGCTGACGGCCACGCGTATAGGCGCGGGTGGACAACTTGTGATTACCGAGACAGTTCCCACCGGGCTTACACCCAGTGGAATTACCGTCACCGCGGGCACGCAGAGCGTGGCGGGCCAGAATATCACCTGGACGGTGACACCCGGCGCAAGCGGTGAAACGCTGACTTATCAGGTGACACCCAGCGCAGGCGGGACCTTGACATGGGGCGGGACATATACGGGCGGAACCGGCTGGACGGGGCTAGTGATCGCGGGCGACAAGACCATGGTTGGTGGAGTCGCAGTGGGCCAGTTCACCTGGCACGGCAACATCGGCGATCCACCCCTTGGCCAGCGCGATGGTAATCCTTCGCTGCCGGGCAGCGCCGCACTTGCCGGCACCGTCTATACCATTTCCGGTGCGGGATGGGACGTTGCGTATAACCGGGATCGTTGCTATGTTGCGGCCAGAGCCGTTTCCGGCGATTTCACCGCCGATGCTACCGTCGGTTGGGTTACCCCGGGGTCGAACACTTGGGCCAAGGCGGGGATCATGGTCCGTCGGCGGATGACCGGAGCGTCCCCAATGGCGCATGTCGCTCTGCGAAACCCAAACGTCATCCCGGCGGGCGCGGATATTCATCGTCAATACCGCCTGACCGAGGAGCAAAACGCCACCGGTTCCCAGCTGACGACTAAGACAGCTCCGGTGCGGTTCAGAGTGAGTCGGGTGGGCACTACCATTACGGGGCAATACGATCAGGCCAGCAGCTGGGTCACGATGCTTGGTACGCCCGTTACTATTCCCGAGTTGAGCCCCAACGATTTGGTGGTCTGCCTGTTTGTGACCAGCCACACGGATAACAACGCTGACGGGGGAACGACGTGGACCGCTTTGTCCACAGCGACGTTTAACAACGTCGTTATAGCGCCGATTGCGGCACTTCCGCCGGCAGCGCCGAGCAACCTGACGGCTGCGGTCAAGCCCGGCAACAAAGTCCAACTCACCTGGAGCGACAACTCGAACAACGAGCAGGGCTTCATCCTCGAGCGCAAGACCAGCGGCACGGCGACGTTTGCGGAGATCGCTCGGCCTGCCGCCAATGAGACCAGCTACCTGGATTCCGCTGTTACGCGAGGGCAAGCTTACACTTACCGCATCCGTGCTTTCAACGCCAGCGGGGAGAGTGCGAATACCCCGGAGGTCACTGTAGTGGTGGTCGCTCCCCTGGACGCTCGTCGTTGGCGGTTCTATACCAAGTAGTACCGAGCAGGGAAGGGGCGCGGCACACGCTGGGTGGCATGACATCGGAGTGTCTCGCGCAGGACAGCGTGGAGCAGAGACTTCGTCACTCTGGCCAATTCACGTTCCGTCCGGCGGGAGACACTCCTTCTTTTTCTCCACTCCAACCTGGCAGTCAAACCCTGGCTTCGCGCGGCGCAATGTCTGTGGTGACGACGCGCTGAAACGACTGTTGGCCGACGCAACAAAAGGGTGCCGACTGAAAACCGGCAAGAGTATCAACTTGCGCGTGACGGTCTGCCAGAGATTCCGGCCTGGTATGATTTGGTCACACAGCCTTTGCCAACGACTCATTACCTTTGCCGTTGCAGGAGAACCCAAGAATTGATATTCATCTCCGTAAGAGCGAAAGGGCTTCGGGGCAAGCCTGGATAATTATGAGTAACAGTGGTCTCGATAGAATAAGGCGATTTGCCACTCGATTGCGGCATCCCAGTCGGCTGGCCAACTGGCTTCGCGCACGAAAAGAACGACAAGAACGTCCCGATTTCCTGCGCTCTCTTCCCGTCGGAATTGATCTCGAACCCACAACACGATGCAACCTGCGGTGTCGCGCTTGCCAGCATAGCGAAGGCGACTGGGCCGGCGAAGATCTGTCCGTGGAGCGGTTCGAGCGAATTCTCGACCAATTGCCTTATGTCGAACAGATCAAACTTCAAGGCATCGGGGAGCCGCTTCTTCACGAGCGATTCTTCGACCTCGTGCGTCGTGCCAGACGGCGAGGCATCCGAATCGCTTCGATCACCAACGGAACCACACTCCATCTCGACGACATCCGCCGCAAGATTCTATCGTCGGGACTCGACGAGTTGTTGGTCTCGATTGACGGCGCGACGCCGGAAACTCATGCCCGCTGGCGGGGTGGATCGGACCTTGGTCGAATCGTCCATGGGCTGAAGCAACTGGTTGAGCGGCGAGGCCAGGCAAAGGCGCCGCACTTGGGAATTTGGTGCGTTGGCAATTCCGACAACCTGGCGGAGCTTCCGGCGGTCGTGAAAACCGCGGCGGCGTTGGGTGTTGACGAATTGGTCTATCAGAGCCAGATGGTTTCATGGGGCAAAGGCGAGTGGCAGGAGCGTCTGGCGCAATTTCGCCTCGATCCCCGGAGTATAGAGACGGCGCAACGACTCCAAGAGGCGCAGGAGGAGGCACGCCGCCGAGAGCTGGCCTTCACGGTTTACACGGGCAATTGTTTCCGCCCCGAACGGCCGTGTTTTTGGCCTTGGGAATCGTGCTTTATCAGCGCTGGCGGCTATGTGACGCGTTGCTGTGTCGCGTCGGACCCGCGCCTTCACAATTTCGGCCAAATTGATGATGCAGACTTCCGAACTCTCTGGAATTCCCCGGAATACCAGGAACTGAGGCGGGCGATTCGCGCAAACCAAATCCCGCCAATTTGCCGCCCCTGCTACGAAAAAACGTGACAGGATACCAGGACGAACCGGATTCAGAAGATCTGGAGCATCCCGATATCTTGTCGAAAGCAATCTGTCACGTGCTGGAAAATGAGAGCAGAAAGGCTGCGCTTAGTTTTCGCGGACTAAGTCCCAGTTTCGAACAAGATACAGAGTTCCCGACAGCACTGTGAGCACAAGGCAGATAACCATCAAAATTCCAAGAACAACGGAATGAAACCACCATTCGAGTTCACGTCCATGCAAAACACGATCCCAATGGTCGGTAAACTTCAAAGTATCACGTGCAGCCAGAAACACGAGCGTTAAAGCAATCGTTGCCATTTGCCAGATAGTCTTGTGCTTGCCCCAGATGTCGGCATGAATAATGCGGTTGCGAGCGGTCCCCAGCGTCCGAAGTCCCGTGACGATGAACTCCCGAAAGAGAATAATGATAACGAACCAGCCGGGAAACAGGTCGAGATCCACGAAGGCTACAAACGCCCCGGCCACGAGCAGCTTGTCGGCCAAAGGGTCCATGAGGCGACCGAAATTTGTTACCAGCCCTCGTGATCGAGCGATTTTTCCATCAAGATAATCGGTGATGGCCGCCACGCAGAACACCAGCACAGCCACCTGCCGCGCAATCATGATTGCTATGGGATGGCTCGTCACTTTTTCGGGCATCAAGCAAGCAACAAGAACCGGCACCAACAAAATACGAAGAAGGGTCAGCTTATTGGCAATGTTCATCGAATGACCCATGGCCCACCGAAGCACAACGTGGTTCGCTGCCCATCGTCCTGCTGCGTGGCAGGGTAAAAGTCAACTCGAAAGACACCGACCGTCTGCGCGCGTCCTCCCAGGAATGACAAAAAAGAGTTGACATGGTCGTCGTCGTCGAAAAGCATCCAGGCTCCTGTATTCAGATGGCTGGAAAAACGGAGATTGAACAATGGCGAAATGTGCCGTCTGCGGCAAGAAAACAAGAATCGGAAACCGGGTCAGTCACGCCAATAACCGGACGAAACGCACTTTCGACCCCAACCTTCAGCGTATCCGGGTGCGAGTCGGGCTTACCGTCAAACGCCAGTATGTGTGCACTTCTTGCATCAAGGCGGGCAAGGTGGTCAAAGCCGCCTGATCCCCGGAGTCACCATGGCCGATATTCGCCCAACCAGTGGCCCCAACGGGCAGCCGTCACCGGAACCTCGTCCGGCGGACGAGCGGCCTTCTCGCGCGATATTGGATCTTCATCTGCGTTTGGAGCGAAGGTCGGAAAAGTATGTCGTTCTCTATCTCAAGAACGACTTTGTGAGTCAGAACTGCTACCTGTTTGACGAGGCCCTGGGGCGGCTCCTGCCCGCAGAATCGGGTTTGCGGATCGAATTGGACATGAGCCAAGTCCCTTACGCCGACAGCGCTTCGTTAGGTCGGATTCTGTTCTGGTCGAAGAAGTTTGCCCAGGGGGGCGGCGCTCTGGCCGTCGTCAATCCTACCCCTTATGTGATGGACATCATAGAGAACATGCATTTGGACGAAGTGGTAGAAACTGTCCACCGTCGCACCACTCCTCCACCCGAAGTATGAGCTCGTGTTTTGTTTCGTTTTCTGACTAAACCACAGCGATCACAGGCCACGCGATGTCTCAAACCCAATGACCAAGGAAACTTTTTGCGCCGTCTCCACTGTTCAAGAACCTGATCCGACCTGTTCCCTTGGTACGCATATTCATAAATACAGCGACGTATGTTGAAAATGCCTCTCGCAAAGACGCGAAGACGCAAAGAGCGCATCTTCGCGACTTGGCGGCTTTGCGTGAGACAGTCCAACAGACGCATTATACGTGACCGAACTTATGTAATAGAGCGCTTAGTACACCAAAACAGAATCTGGGGATCAAAATCGGCACGCCCACATTGCCGGTGAGCACACCGGCTTGTGCTGACCAACAATAGGAACAGGCAAGATGCCTATACCACCAATAGAGAAATCCCTTGAGACGGTGGTATAGGCTTCCAGCCACAAGCGTTTAATGGTTTTGAGCCCTGCCAGCCGTCTTCCAGACGGCTTTGGTCTTGTTTGCCCCCGGCTTCAGCCGGTGGGTTGGAGCAACTGCCAGTGGTCGGAGCATGCTTCAGCATGGCTTCTCGAATTGGCTTCAGCCCTTGCCAGAGGCGCGCTCTTGGCTCAAGCCCGGTCGAGAAGCCCGCCTCACGGGCTGGGCTTGTTCAACGGTAGCTCGTGACCCACCGGCTGAAGCCGGGCTCATGGAGCCGCTTGCTCTGGGATTGCCCAACTTTTCAGCCAACGGTAACTTGTAGTTCGTTGGAACTGAATCTGTTACATCGCAAAAACCATTGAACGGTGCTGGCTTCCAGCCTGTGTTCTAGGTGGATCAAACCAAACGAATTTGGCCCCTTAATTGTGTTAGGCTGGACTTAGGCGTTTAACTCAGGCCGCAATCCTTTGACAGAACTGAGGGGAATCGTGAACAGAATGCCCGTGGAAGGGGTGGCAAAGCTGCCGCAGATTCTTTCGATTGCCGCCGTGGCTCGCTCAACCGTTGCGTGATCCTTGATCACCGAGAAAATCGTCTTGTTGGACTTGCCCAGGCCAGGCAAAACGTTGCGGAAGCCAGCAAAGATCGGAACGTCTTCGACGAGAGTGGTTCCCATCCCCTGCGAGTCGAGAACCGTCGCGCCGGTGACGCCGATCTCCAGGAAAGCCTGAAGAATCTCGTCCACTTTGTTTGGCTCGTTGATGACACAGACAAGCAGCTCCATTGTCAGCCTCCGTGCGCACCTGGGGTTTGTCCGCAAAGGGCCAGTTCGTTTTCACTGGCCACCACGGCCTGAAACATTTCCGCGGGAGTGCGCGACTGGGTCAATCGGTGAACAAAATCCGCATTGGTCAGCAGCCTCGAAAGCCGTGCCAGCAATCGCAGGTGCGCTCCCGCATTGCGTGGCGGACCCAGGATGAGGAAAACATATTGCACCGGCTCCTGATCGAGCGATTGCCAATCAACGCCTCCAGGACTGTGGCCAAGCGCCACGACCGAGTGGCTGAGCTGTTCGGCAAACGTATGAGGAATGGCAAAACCGGTGCGAACGCCCGTGGTCATCAACTGCTCGCGTTCCAACAGAAGGCGAAGAATCTCTTCGCCATCTGTAATGACGCCCCGATCCACGAGGTGATCCACAAGTGCACGGAGAACGCCCTCTTTGGTGGTTTCCGACAGGTCGGTGCAAATCAGATCTTCATGCAACAATTCGGATAGATTCATCGGGAACTCCTTCGAAACCGCGATTTTCTCGGCCCTCTCCAAAACGTATCTTCCTGGCCGGACAATTTGGAGAGCCGGCGCGCCAAAACGAAAAGCCAATCGCTCAAGCGATTGAGGTATGGGAGAACGCTATCGGCCGGCGGTTCGTTGCCCAGGACGGCGACACAATTGCGCTCGGCCCGGCGGCAAATGGCGCGTGCCAGGTGCGCCGCCGAGCTCAACAAGTTGCTCCCTGGCAGGAGAAAACTTCGACACGGGGACAATCCCGCCTCCATTGCCTCGATCTCGCTTTCGAGTCGGCGGAACATCGCTCGAGGTCGTGCGGGCCGATTCCGCGCGCGACCCCAAGCGCTACTCATGAGGGAACCGAGGCCGAGAAGTTCGCCTTGGATGCGCCTCAGCTGACGCAGGATCGTGCGACGTTCCGCCATCTCCAACGACGACGTCCTAATGCGTGCCGCCAATTCGCCCATGGCACAATTCAACTCGTCGAGGGAACCGCAGGCTTCCAACATGGGATGGCTTTTCGCGATTCGCCCCAGCGCGGGAAAGTCCGTCTGACCAGAATCACCCCGACGCGTGAAAATCCGGGTCTTTGCGGGTGAAGGTGGCTCGCTCGTCGCACGCTGCCTCGACGGGGTATGGCGCAACTCTTTCATAAGATGTGATGTCTTTGTTTCCTCAATTGCCGGGAAAAACTGCTACGCCACTTTCGATGGTTATCCTATCCTCGCTTCCCAAACAAGAAGAATCTGAAAGGGATGGGTGCCTATCGGAAATCCACAAAGCCGCTCACCCTAGCGAGTTTCCGCAATCCAAAATCCAAAATCTAAAATCGGAAATCTAGTCCCGCCCCGCATGGTTTTGCGACACGGCGGTCATGAGCGACTCGAGCGCCGATAATCGCTTCTCCATCTCGACCAAGCGTTGTTGCTGAGCGACTTTTTCGGCCTCCAGGTGCGCGATCCGAGCGTCCTTTTCCTGCACGATTTTGTAAAGCCCCTGGATGGCGGCCAGAGCCACGCCGTCGGCGTCGCAGGTGGTGATGTGACGATTGTCCTCGCCCACGCCGAAGGCGGCGTAGAAATCCTGCGCCATGGGACCGATGTGGCGAATTGTCGGATCCTGGCTCATGAGATTCCAGGTTTGCATGGGAATTGTGGCCAGTCGGGCCAGGATATCCTCGCCGTCCACATCGGCGAAATTCTCTTTGACGTTGCGGTCGCTGAGGGGGCCCCAGCTGTTTCCGCCCGGAGCGACTTGAACGCCTACCAAGGGGGCGGCATTCGAGATAAACAGCACCCCGCCGGTCGCACGGGCAATGAACTGATTTGCCGCGCCGGAGGCAAAATCAGAGTTGAGGCTATCGGTCCAAACGAATGCTCCCTGGTGAAGGGCCTTGGCTCGCCGGCCCGCAGCGAAACTGTAGTCGCCGGCGGCTGTGTTGCTGCGACCGCCGCAGACGGTCGCGTAGCCTGCGCTGGCGATGTTCGAGGCACCGCCGACGATGGACGCCAAGGCGCCACTGGCAGTGTTGATCCAGCCCCCGGCGACGGTGGCATACTGGCGACTGGCAGTGTTCTGCCAGCCCCCGGCGACGGTGGCGTAGGGAGCATCCACGGACGTTCCGGCGTCGTCACCCGCGAGATTCCATCCGCCTCCGCCGATCGTGCCATAGCTGTCGGTGACTCGGTTGGCCGTTGCGCTGTCGGCGGGATTCGACCTGCCACCGCCGGCAATTGTCCCATAGTCCGCCGTCACCCGGTTGTAGAATCCGCCACCGACTGTGGCGCGCTGGCCGATGGCCTGATTGCGCGTGCCCCCGGCGACGGTCGCGTCGTTGCCGCTGGCGGTGTTGCCCGTGCCCCCGGCGATCGTGGCGTTGTCGCCACTGGCGGTGTTGCCCGCGCCCCCGGCGATCGTGGCGTTGTCGCCGCTAGCGGTGTTATAGGACCAGAACGGCCAGGAACCGGTTGCTCCCCCTCCACCCACGGTGGCCTGATTGCCGCTGGCGGTATTGCGGTAGCCCCCGGCGACCGTGGCATACGGGCCGCTGGCCGTGTTGTAGGAACCTCCGCCAACGGTGGCATAGTTCTTGGTGGCCAGGTTGGGACGGCCCGAGGTGCCTCCGCCCGCGATCGTGGCGCCCAAGACACCCGTTGTGGTGGCGTTGCCACTGTAGCCGCCGATCAGGTTGGGAGTTCCCGGTGTCACCTCAAGCCGCAAAGCGCGAACGTTGTTTATGCGCAAGTCGAGCGACCTGTTGTCCGATGTTCCCAGAAAGTGAGTACCCGATGTGGTGCCGGCATTGCCCGCAAGCCGCCAATAGGTGGCATCGTGGTTGTGACTGGCCAGCGAGAACGCCGCGGCGTGAAGTTTGTCGAGCGTGTCGGCCTCCATTGCCCAAGCCGCCCCGGCCAACTTCTGCCGCGGCGCGTATTTCTCGTCGCCGTCGAACACTCCCGAATTATTGAGATCTATTTCGACTTCGAGCCACAGGTTGGCGTTGTTGGGAAAAAGCGTGCTAAAGGCTGTCCCGTCGCCAAGCGTTGTCGAGAACAGACCGCTGGTGAGCGAGACACTTGTGTCGGTCTCCTGCCAAACGTGCGAACCGCTGCTCGCGACGGTGAAAATAGAAAACCGCATCAAGTACTTCCCATCGGCAACCGCCGCTCCATCACCGTGTACCACGCTACCTTGATACGTGATCGCGTTGGGTCCTCCAAAAGCCACCGACGCCCAAAGCAACGTCAGCCCGATACCGAACGCTTTGTAAGACATTTTCTCGCCCTCCTGGATTGTGATGTCAGCCGTTTGCGTGCCGAACAGATGGGCTTCGGGTGCTGTTCGCCATCCTTGCTCGATGACAATCGCACCCCGCCAAAGAGACAAGGCAAACTCGTTGTCCCTGCCTCCTACTGTTGGGCGCTACGACTTTGCAGAAACTATCGGCGGTGTTCCATCTTATGCAACCGGCGTCAACAGGAAAGGAGAAGTGACAAATGCTGGCCTCTCTGTCGTGTTCAAGAAAATTGGCGTCCGAGGGGCGAAGACCAGCGCGGGACCGATAAGGCTAGACCGCTCAAGAACTGCGGGCTCAATCTATAGAAATGGGATAACGGCCGTATTTCCGGGTGGCGGCGATCATCGCGCGAACATTTTCTACAGAAGCATAAGAGTCAATCTCGCAGCCGGGCATCACGATGGCGGTTGTGTGGGGCGTTGTGGCGCGGATGAAATCCTTGATGATCTGCTCGATCTCTTCGGGCGTATCGTAAGCAACCATCTGTGTGGTCGGGGCGTTGGCTGCACACTTCTTGCCCGCAAACAGCTTCGCCGCCCACTCGAACCACTCGGACCACGTCACCTTCAGCGTGTAGTAGGGCATGTCGTATTGGATCGCATGAATCCCATCGAGATCGGCAAGGATTTCCATTGCTTTGGGAAGGTTGCGACCGCAGTGGTGCCAAAGGATGTTTGGGAACAGTGTCTTGGCTTTCTCGACGAAGCGCCGATCCACGTCGCCGAATTGTTCGAGCTGCTTGGGTCCCCACGTTCTCGCGCCGCCAAAGCAACAGAAAAACCGCAAGCCGTTCTTGTAGCCATATTCATAGTAGAAATCGAGGGCGGCCAAACGTTCCTGCAAAGCCAGCTCGAGATAGTGGCGAATCTTTTTCGGCTCGGTGATGGTCCATTTGACGAACTTTTGCACCTCAACAATCGTTTCAGCATAGTTGGTTGGTGTTGCCGCGCCGACAATGATCGGCACCACCCGATCCATCTTCTCCTGGAATTCGAGCAATTGAAGCATGTGGGGCGTGTAGTGGGTGACGGCGCGCGAATCGGCGACATACTTCTCGTACGCCTTGGTCTCATAGAGGGCAATCGCTTCGTCAAGCGTTTCAGCGATGGGCTTGAAGAGGAGGTAGTCTTTATCGCCGCGATGGACGAAGTAGTTGGGCCTCTTTTCGGGCGGAATGAAGTTCTCGATCTGGTGGCCGATGTCCACATACATCCAGATGGCGTCGGTGCGAAGGTCGGCCCATGTCTTCAGACAGGCATCGGTCGTCTTGTCCACGTCATTGTAAATTTCTTTATGGCTATAGCCGGCATAAGTGATCTGCCAATAGTCGAGCTCTGGCGCGACGGGAACGATGTCGGGCTGGCGCAAATGATAGGCGGCTTTCATACGCTCCCAATGCGTCATCGTCCCAATCGGCTCGAGCTTGCCTTTCAGTCGCTCCACCCATTTATCCACGACTTCGCTCATGGATGATCTCCTCTTGTCACCAGTCTTGAGGCATGTCCACCAGCGCCTTCGGTATGTCTTCATCCACTTCTACCGGCATGGCCCTCTCACGCGCTCAAAGCAAATAAGACTTCCCGGCTCTTGTTCGTTGTAGTAATCCACGACTTCGGCGATCTCTTGCTCAGCGCTGGAGAGGACGCGGATTCTCATCGCCTATTGATCCGATTGAAGACCGCTTCTTCTGGGTCTGCCGTGAGCTTGCCCTCCTCGAACGCATCTATTCGGGACTCGGCTTCTTCGCCCCACAGGGCATCCACTCGATCATCTTCGGCCTTGTCGAAACTGCGTAGCAGCCGCTCAATGAGTTCGGCGCGCTCGACAGGTTTCAGGTGCAGCGCTTGTTTCAGGATCGTCTGTGTTTCCTTGGTCATCCCGCTCACCTCGTTCGCTCTCTCCAACAGTTTCCTCGCCTCTGTCGCGAAGGCCCGGCACCGGACATGCGGAAAAACAAGTCCATGTCATCCGTTCGACGGCGTCTCAGGCGTTGTCGGAGGCATCGGCGGCGCCGACACAGCGCGTCGTTTCGTCATGCCCCCGCCGCTCGCCGCACGCGCACACCTCGCGGCGTCGCGACAGTCAGTGTTCCCGTCAGAGACTCCAAGTCATGGGTGTCCAATACGTCCTGTATCAGAGTGAGCGCTGGTCCGATTCCCTGTCTGTCGGGTCGCAAGAGCAAAATGCCTGAGTGCGTGCCAGGAGGAAACTGCCGCACATCGCCGAAATCCTTATCAGCGGTAACCAGAAATCTGCCTTCCGGCTGAATCGCCCGGAACAACTCCAAGTCTTCCCATCCCGACATTCCTTGATCTGCCACCCGATCAGCCTCAAAGCCTGAGCCGCGAAGCAACTCGACGACTTCACGGGGCAGGTCTTCGTCCACCTTGATTCGCATAGTAGTGTCAGACCTTGAGTGGATACCAGACCTCTTGTTGGGTCAAGTCTGCCGCGTAGGAGAGCGCTGCCCGAATATCGTCGGGCGTCAGTTGGGGGTATTGCTCAATTATTTCCTCAGGTGTCATGCCATCAGCAAGGCTTCCGACAATCATGCTAACAGGAATGCGTGTTCCCTTGAAGCACGGGTCGCCTCCGTGGATCTTGGGATTCGCAACAATCTTCTCTCGCCAGTCTATCCGGGTCATTTTATTCACCCCCATTGCGAGGCTCAGCAAATTCTCGGAGCGTCTCTATCAAGGAAGTCTATTTCGGAGCCAGTTCCGCTGCAAGCCGTTTCATCCGTTCCACGGCATCCCAGGCGTTGTCCGAGGCGTCATCGGCGCCCATCTTGCGCGCCGTGTCGCCGTCAACCGCTGGTCCGCCGCATATAATCTTGACGCGGTCACGCAATCCCGCCTCGGCCAAAACGCGCACGGTCTCTTTCGTGTGCATGAACGTCGAGGTCATGTAGGTTCCCAGGCCGACCAGTTGCGGCTTATGTTCGCGCACCGCCTCGACAAACTTCTCGTCGGGAACCGCGACCCCCAGGTCTATGACGTCAAAGCCGGCGGCCTCGAACACCGGGATCGCAACGTCTTTGCCCACACTGTGGATATCGCCGTAGATCGTCCCAATCACCATCTTCGCGATATATTGGCTGCGTTCGCTGGCCTGGAGATGTGGCTTCACGAGGGCAAGACCCGCGTAGTAAGCATCGCAGGCAACCAGGACTTCGGGAATGAACACCTCGGCGCATTTGAATTTCTCGCCAATTATCCTCATACCCACCGAAAGGCCCTCGGCAATGATCCGATAAGGCGAGATGCCCGCGTCCAGAGCCTCTTTGGCCAGCCATTCCGCGCGCGAAGCATCGAGATCAATGACCGCCTGGGCCAGTGCTTCGAGAGTTGCCTGTTCAGCCATGTTTGAAATGTCTCCTTGTCGGATGGCAATTCAGCTGTTGTAGCCTACGGCCTTGTGCCCGTTGCTGTGCCCCAGAACCATCAAACGCCCACGAGGGGTTAAGCTACAACTCACTTCCAATCCAAAATCCGCAATCCAAAATCAAATTAGTCCCTTGAGAAACGCCACTTCCTTGGCCAGAACTTCGCGGCGTTTCTCTTTGGGGAACTTGCCCAGCGATTCGTCCTCGATGCACAGATCGCCGCGATAGCCTGTCTCGCGCAAGATCGCCACCACACGCTTGAAATCAATGTCGCCTTCATAGACTGGGCAGTTGTATTTGCCGTATTCCCAACCGCTCGTTCGCTTCACATTGCGCTTGTCTTCGGGATAAGCAATGCTCTTGCAATGCGTATGGACGGCGCGGGACGCAAACTTTTTGTAGATCCCGTAAAGGTCGCTCAACGGATAGCCAAACCAATAGAAATTGCCTGTGTCGAGTGTCAGTCCCATGCGCTCGGAGCCGACGCCGTCCAAGAGTTTCTCAAGAAACTCGGCCTGATTGGTTGTCCCGCCGTGATTTTCGATGCCAAAACGAACCTCAGTATCGGCTGTCTTCTCGACCAATTGCCTGCAAATCCCAACAGCAAATTTGAGAAACTCATCCTGGTCTTTGGTGCGACGCGGAACCACATCGAGCCGGATGGCGCGAGCGCCCATCGATGTGCAGGCGCGAGCGACATCCACGGCCCATTTGATTTCCTCGTCGGGCTTTTCGTCAAAGCGGTTCATCATGCAAAAAGACAGCGCAAGAGAGCCGTGCGATCTGGCATCGTCGGCCAAGCGCTTGGCTTCGTCGTCGGTCGCAATAGAATAGGGCTTGTCGGTCCCAAACAAATTGGGGCAAGCCAGGTTGCGCTCCACGACAACCTCGATCCCCTGAGCGCCGATCAGGCGCAAAGCGCTCCAGACGTCTTTCTCGCCGACCTCACGCAAATGCGTGTCGCGCACGGCCACAGGAAGTTTCTGTGGTTTGTCGCCCCCCGCCTTCTCAGCAAACGCACCAAGAGCTCTCGATCCAACGATCACGCCTCCTGAAATAGCCAAGAACTTACGTCGTGAAAAGTCGTTTGTCCTACGCATAGTCGTGCGTCCTTTCCCACTGTCTTGTTTTGCCGGCAGACCGCCGGCATTCCGTCAAAGCACATACTTTCTCGAACCTTATGAGGTCAAAGCGTGATGGACAATCCGTGCCACCGCACAGTCGGCAGTCTTGGCTTCATCCTTGTTGGCCTTATCGCTGCCGTCGTCCGCCGCCAGGATATTGACCGACGGGGCGAGCGCTCTTACGCCATAGGGACCGGCATTTTCCCAAGCCTCGCGGCGCACTTTCGCATCATCGCTTTGGAGGCGTGTGAGAAACTCGTCCAAGTCATCTTGCGGCGCGGTCCAAACCGATCCGAAAAACAGGATTGTCCCCACTAACATAAGGAGAACCAAACACGCGGAACCATCGCGCAGATAAGCGTTTCGGATCAACCACGTCGTTTCCTCCGGGGGTTCTAATCGGTTCGCAAGTGATGGTACCGATTGCCACTTGATCTGTCAATCCCAGAAGTTGATAAGACGTTTGGACGGGTGCATGTCCGAATTCCATTTGTCGGGAACCTCATAAGAGGCGCCAGTGCGAACCGCATCGAGGCCGTTGTGGGCGTCTATATCACGCATAAAGTATCGTGTGGCGGCACGATGGTCGGATGGCGTCGGTCGTCGCCCGTGTTCGTGGAGAAAGGTCTTTCGCGCCTTGCGCGCCAACCCAAAGCCGCCAAGGCGCAAGCGATTGCGGAAAGAGTCGTTCTT
>Ga0315280_10002215_pt1 | contig 31803 bp, 35 predicted proteins | sample YL17G06_40_MG_FD_203697 | JGI IMG/M metagenome (GOLD analysis project Ga0315280, IMG submission 203697) | Sediment microbial communities from Yellowstone Lake, YNP, Wyoming, USA - YL17G06_40 | ecosystem: Environmental > Aquatic > Freshwater > Lake > Sediment | place: USA: Wyoming | collected... | reverse complement strand
TAACACCTATAACCTGTGAACTGTGAAACTGTGAACACAGCCCTAAGGTGTATACCATCAATGCCAGCTAGGAAAATGCGCGTCGAGCTGTTCGATAGTGACGGTAATCGCTATTCGATAAGCTTTGAGGGGCAGATTACTCGAGATAAGGCTCTGCGTCTTCTAGATCTGGTAGAGCTTTTGGGCGGGGTGCCTTCGGGTGGGGGTAATCCGGGCTCTAGCCCCGTTTCCCAAGGTCTGGAAATGTCGAAGTTTGACAAAGTACGGGCCTTAGTTCAGAAACACTTCCCTCTGGTATGGTTCTCCTCCAGGGAACTCCAGTCTGTTTTTGAACAGGAGTTGAAAGAACCGATTACTTTGAGTACAGTTGCAACATACTTGTCTAGGATGGCAACAAAAGGGCTCGTCCTGAAGACAGGTCCTTCGAACAGCCTGAAGTATAAAGCGGTCACAGGTGTTCCGCAAGCCACGCTTCGCCAACGGGTGCCTTAAGTAAAGTCGCGATTCAAAACAGCGAAAATCATGTAGCGGGGGCCTCTGTTTTCTTCAGAAGCTTCTCCATCTCTTTCTTGACGGTATATTTGAACGGAATCTTCCCAGTCTCCCTTTCCAAATAACCCTCTTCATAGAGGTTCTTCATCAAACGTGCCGTATGCTCCCTGCTGAGTTTAACCCTCTCCTTAATCTCTGGCGCAGTCTTAGGTCCTTCGGAAGCAAGCAATTCCAACACAGACAGCTCTGTGTCTGTCAACCGTGACATTGCCTTCTCCCTTCTAATGGGAATGACAGCCTCAAGGCCTGCCTCAGGAACAGGAGGTGGCTCTTTTGTTTGTTTCTCAAGACTTGTGATCTTTGCCGTCACAGCGTCCTGTGATGCAGAAATATCACGAATTCTATTCTCGACCTCGTCCAGTCGACCAATAACCTGGTTTTTACTTTCGGAGTCCGCTCCGACCTTGGTTTCGAGGGCGCCTACCCGCTTTCCAATATCCTCTATCATGTTGAGCGTACTGCTACTTCGAGAAGCGGTGGCTTCAACCTTGTAAGCGATCGCTTCAAGCTTTTCGCCTTCACGTCTAAACTGCCTGTTGAAGCTCAGGACAATGTCCTCTACTGCGGCTCGTGCCTTCTCATATTCCTTTTGGGCTCTGCGTAGTTGCTTATAATACTCTGCCGCCGCGACCACAGTCACCGTGACTAGAAAGGTCGCCAGAGCTAGGGCAAATTCGTCCACGTGATCCGCCTCTGTGATTCAAGTGTGATTAAGAGTGACTCAATCATGTTGCATCACACATCACATCTTCACCATGCAGGATTTAAAACTTATGGTCTTTGCCATTGAAGATGCAAGCATGACATCACACGTCACAGTTTGATGAACTAGAACCATGGCAAACGCTTATCAACATGGCGTATCGAGATACGCCCAGTCTGGGCGTGTTTCGGCATTAGCAGCTTCCCTGCGTCTTCTGCTGAGGCTTGTTTTAGGAGACTCAATGGTAGCGGTTTTTGTGTGATTTGTGATGTCACACACTGCTTTCTGATGAGCTAGAAAGCTGCTTTAGGCTTGTTTCAAGCTCTTCACGAAGCAATTCTATGACCCTTGTGCGTTCGCCCACGTCTGTACTGCCCTCGGGTATGCTTTTGTATGCCTCTAAATAGGTGTGCAATTTATTCGCTATTTCGAGATAGGGGTCCAGAGTTGTGCTCTCAAAGACTCCCAAGTACCCTAAGAGTATCACAGTATAGATAGATTTTGCCACATTTTCTTTGGCCTGTTTTAGGGTCCTATTGAAGGCTCCGCGGCTTATTTTTGCCTTGGTTAGCCTTAATACGGCCTTTTCGTCGTATTTCAGCGTTTTGCCCGCCACATTCTCAGCCAAAATGTCAATGAGGAGTGTTTCGAGCTGGGTTTTTGTTAAGTGACTGTTCGCCGCGATGATTTTGACAATAGGGTCGCCAAGCGAGCTTGTTAGCCAAGGTTGAACTCTCTCTTTTAGCCCCATACCCGTCCCCTGAAAGTACTATTCAAATGGATACGGGTTTGTATACGGGCTCCGCTTTTTAAGACTATTGACTTTCATATTGTAGATTAGGAATAGCCGCGACGTAGCATTTTTATGGTTGCCGGCGCACTGAATAGTGAGGAGGAACTGGCTATTTCGAGGTTTAAGCCCGCAGAACGGCTCAAAGGGATGAAGGCTGGGGGAATAAGTCGGTTTTTCAATTTAGCGAAGGAATTGCCGAATTGCATTAACCTGAGCCTAGGGGAACCGGATTTCTCTGTCAGCCGTGGTGCTCTTGAGAGAGGCTGGAATGCTGCGGTTGAAGGCAAGACTCACTATGCACCTACTAACGGTGTGGAGGAGTTGCGTGAAGCCTTGGCGGAGAAGGTTCGCCGTGATTATGGTCTCAACTATGACCCAAATTGCGAGGTGCTGGTCACTGTTGGGGGAAGCGAGGCGATTGCGTTGGCCTTTTTGGGTCTACTTAACCCATGTGATGAAGTCATGATTCCCAATCCTGGTTTCGTTGGTTATGAACCAGGAGTTCTCCTGGCGGGAGGAGCTACCGTCGACATTCCACTGTTGGAGAAGAATGACTTCACTCCTTCTGTTCGTGATGTCACGTCACTAGTCACGGATAAATCACGTGTGATGCTACTCAATTTCCCCAATAACCCTACAGGCGCCGTGCTTTCCCATGATCAAGCTGGTTCCATTGCGAAGATTGCTGTTGAGCGTGACATGATCGTGATTTCTGACGAGGTCTACGAGAAAATTGTCTATGATGATGCCAGACATCAATGCATGGCGACTTTTTCAGGCATGCGGGAACGTACACTGGTAATAAACTCGTTCTCCAAGACCTATGCGATGACGGGAATCCGAGTTGGCTTTGTTTATGGACCAAAGGAACTGATTGCGCCTCTTTGGTTAGTGCACCAATACACGGTCACTTGCGTGGACAGCATTGCACAATACATAGCCCTTGCCGCCCTAACAGGTCCTCAAGATTTTGTAAAAGAACAGATGAAGGAATTCGACAGGCGACGGCACCTAGTTCACAAGAGGCTAAATGAAATTGAAGGCTTCAGCTGTATCCTCCCGAAAGGTGCCTTCTATGCCTTCCCGAACATAAAGGCGTTCGGCTTGTCCTCAGAGGCATTTGCACAGTTGCTTTTGAGAGAAGCTCAAGTGATGACGATGCCAGGCTCTGCTTACGGCAAGTACGGCGAGGGATACATACGGATCTCATACGCAGCTGCGTATGAAAAACTTGAAGAAGCGTTAGATCGAATAGAGAAGGCGGTCAGAAAGATCAGGTGAACACTTTTAGAGATCCTCAGCCGACTTCTTAAGCTTATCAAACAATTCTGGACGCAAATCCTTAAGCACAGGGATAAAGGCTTCTATGGACCTTATGTCTGAGTAATCAATTTCAGCCGTCACAAAGTCTGCTTCATCATGCTTGGCTTGAACGAGAACTCTTCCGTTAGGACCCAAGAGCCTGCTACCGCCCCAAAACTGCAAGCCGTCCTCGATTCCAGCAAGGTTCACGAAAGCCAGGAACGCCGTGTTCTCAATGGCCCTTGCCGTCGTGAGCACCTCAAAGAATGTTCGGCGGACCGCTGGCGAAGCTGAAATGCAGACAATCAGTTGAGCCCCTTCAAGTCTTGTTAATCTAACTACCTCAGGGAAGTAGATGTCGTAACAGACAATCAAGCCTATCTTACCGAGGTCGGTGTCAAAGACCGCAGGCTGATACCCGGGGCGGAAGTATCTTTTTTCCTCAAAGATGCTGTGAGTTGGCAGGTACATCTTGCGATATTTACCAATAAAGCCCTTCGGGCCTACTAGTACTGCGGTATTGTGAAGAGTAGCTTGCGTATTCTTGCTCAGTTCAGGCATGCCGAAAATGATGTGCAGTCCCGCCTTCTTTGCGAATGCCTCTATACGCTTTACTGATGGCCCGGGAATCTCTTCTGCCAATTCGTAGATCTGATCTCTGACAACATAACCCGTCAACGAAAGTTCAGGAAGAATCAAAAGCTCGGCCCCCTGCTTCTGAGCCCTCACGGCAGCCTGTTCGATCTTCTTCAAATTACCCACTTTGTCTCCAGGCTTGCAGTCTATCTGTGCAAGAGCAACATCAAACCTTTCTTTCACACCTGATCCCTCACAACGCCTAGTATGGATCTCTTGGAAGTCTGAAGTCAGCACCGATTGTTCGATATTCAAGCTTTGCTGTCAACAGTACACGCCTTTTATGTTCTGCAGCAAGCCACCTCTGTTTTATCTTTCCAACTAGACTTACTTTGATCTTCAACTGCGGTGCTATTTCCTCAGGCTTCATAAAACGCTCCAGCCCATAGAGAACTAGATCAAGCTGTTCATATTTCATGCCCAGCTCATCTTCAGCAAGCTGGTTTGGCCAAAGGGCTGGCGAAGGCGGTTTTTCAACAATCTCCTGCGGAATACCCATGTGCCGGGCGAGTGTTCTAACTTGGGTTTTGTACAGGTCCATTATTGGCGAAATGTCCGCTGCAACATCTCCCCACTTTGTGAAGTACCCCATCATCGTTTCTGACTTGTCCGAGCTTCCGCAGACCAGTCGCCCAAGCCTGTTAGCATAATAATAGTTGTAGATCATTCGGGTTCTTGCCTTTATGTTGCCTTTGCTCAGTTTATCCGATGGATCAAACACAGGGATTGAGGTGTAGAGCGCCTGTAGAGAATCAGTGATGTCGATGGTTTCCGTCTTCAACCTAAACTTTTTGGCAACAAGCTTCGCGTGCTCAACATCTCTAACACTGCGTGTCTCCTTTTCAAACAACAAGAGCCCTAGGACTTTGCCGCCGCCTATAGCCTTAGCTGAAAGGACAGCGACGGTGCAGCTGTCAATCCCGCCTGATAACCCTACAACGATGCCTTTTGCCCCTGTTTTGTCCAGGTAGTCGCCTATGAACCGGAGTATCCTCTTTTCCACTTCAGGCAAATTCAGGTCCAAGACTTCAGGCGTCAACTTCATAGGGATGCACTCCCATTGTTCTATGGCTGTAGGCAACTATTTAAGGGCAAATGTAAATACTGATGTCTGAAATTTCGCACCTTAGAAGGATCTGGATATGGGGAGAAGAAGGAAAAAGGTCGTACGTATCCCTAAGAAGCATCTGCCAAAGTTGTTCCCCTGTCCCAGATGTGGAAAGGAAACAGTAAGAGTTGAGATCCTTCGAGAGGAAGGAAATGCCATAGTTGGATGCGGTAGCTGCGGCCTTAAGGAACAGTTCCCAGTGAAGCCGGCTCAGGCTGAAGTTGATGTTTACTGTATGTTTACTGACAAGATGTATGGGCGGTCCACAAAGTCGTCTGTACCCGCGGTTAAGGGTGCTTGATTAGGTTGACCTCTATGAACGGTAATGTTGAGAAGTATCTCCTTGGCAAGATTGAAGCAGAGGGTTCTATTCATATGACATTGATAGACCCTGAGAAGGTAACTCCGCCTCAAGCTTCGAAAATTGCCCGCAAAGCAAAGGCCAGCGAAACCTCGGCTATAATGATTGGCGGTTCAACGTTTGTGTCCGGTGCACATCTTGATGATGTTGTAAAAACCGTGAAGCACACCGTCAAGATTCCAATCATCCTTTTTCCGAACAATGTGACTGGCATAAGTCGTTACGCGGATGCCATCTGGTTTATGTCCCTTCTAAATTCTGTCGATCCGTACTTCATAATGGGAGCTCAAATCCTAGGCGCACCGCTTGTAAAGAAGTATGGCTTAGAACCCCTCCCAATGGGTTACATAATTGTCGGCGAAGGCGGCACGGCAGGAGTTATTGGCAGGGCGATTCCAATTCCCCACAATAAACCTGAACTTGCAGCTGCGCATGCTCTAGCAGGACAATACTTGGGAATGCGTTTCATCTACTTAGAGGCTGGGTCGGGAGCAAAGAATCCGGTTCCTCCAGAAATGATTCGAGCGGTCAAACATTACGTCGGTGTTCCGCTTATTGTGGGAGGCGGCATAAGATCCAGGGAGCAGGCCTTAGCTGCAGCGTCCGCGGGTGCTGACATAATCGTTACTGGCAACGTTGTTGAAGAAACAGGGATCACGCGCAAGGTTTCTGAAATTATCGAGGGCATAAGGCGCGGCAGGACATAGAGGGCCGATACGCTGTTTTTGTGTAGAATTTCTATGGCATAAGCTGTGCCGATCGCGAGGCTTTTGACTCTTTCCTGTATGAATACAGAAATAAGCCCGTTACAGGAAAGAGGTCTTGCGAGTGGGAGATTTGAACCATCTGATGAGCGAAGGCTATCGGCAATACGTTGACGCCCTTGAAAGCAGATTCGCGCAACTGTACCATCTGAGCGAGAAAGCACGCGAAAAAGGGCTTGACCCTTCGCTCAAACCGGAGAGTAAGATCGCCAAGGATCTAGCGGATTTGGTTGAGGGGCTTGTAGGTCCAAAAGGTGTTGCTGAAAGCATCAGAGAGCTGAGCGTCAAGCTTCCTCGAGAAGAACTGGCCTTCAAGATCACTGAACAGATTGTCTACGGCAAATTCGGACACATGGAGGAAGAAGCCGCTGCGGACCAGGCTATACGAACTGCGTTAGCAGTCTTCACTGAAGGGTTGACAGCCGCGCCGATACAGGGAGTGGCGAAGGTGAAGATTAAAACGAACAATGATCGGACACGTTACCTTGCAATCTATTTTGCAGGTCCGATTAGATCGGCAGGCGGGACCGATCAAGCATTAACTTTGGTTGTGGGTGACTTTGTACGGCGGCTTCTGGGGCTTGACCGCTACAAACCAACGGAACAGGAAATATCGCGCTTTATTGAAGAACTGAGGATCTACGAACGCTCGGCAGGAATGCACTTTCAATATCACATTTCCGACGACGAGTTGCGAAAGGCTCTCCAATGGTTACCAGTTGAAGTGACAGGCACAGAATCCGACCCGATTGAAGTATCCACGTTCCGGAATCTTCCACGAATAGAAACCAACCGCGTCAGAGGCGGAGCTCTCAGAGTCGTAAATGACGGCATCGTAGGACGAGCCCCTAAGGTTCTGGTCATTGTAGAAAAACTGGGATTTCAGGGATGGGACTGGCTTAGAGATGTCCGTGGAAAGTCTGAAAAGAATTCCGACGGGTTCATGGACGGCGTGATAGCTGGACGCCCAGTATTCTCTTTCCCATCCAGAAGAGGAGGTTTCCGCCTAAGATATGGGAGAGCAAGGAACACGGGATTATCTGCTGTAGGCATCCACCCCGCAACCATGCTTGTGCTGAAAGGTTTCCTCGCAGGTGGAACACAGTTGCGCATGGAGCTCCCCGGGAAAGGCGGAATCTCTGTTCCAGTTGATACGATAGACGGACCCGTGGTGCGATTGACAGACGGGTCAGTTGTCCGAGTTTCAACAGGAACTTTCAATGAGATAAAGGACAAGATTGACAGAATACTTTTCCTCGGAGACATTTTGATAAGCTTTGGAGATTTCCTCTACAATAGCAAGATACTGCCACCTTCAGGGTACGTCGAAGAATGGTGGGTCGAGGAGTTACGAAAGGCAATCGCAGATAAGTTCGGCGGTAATCTTGAAGAAACTGCTGCGGCCATAAGTATCCCTGCCGAGAGATTACGAAGTCTTCTTGTAGACTTTTCCGGGAACAAACCTAGCTTCAGAGAGGCAATTACACTATCCTCAAAGTTGCATATTCCTTTGCATCCGACTTTTACATTCTTCTGGTCAAATCTTCCTTCAATTGAACACTTGGAGCAGATGAGAACATGGCTTCTCAAGTCTGAAATGCAGGCCGAAAGTGGTTTCGCTCAAAAGATTACAGGAGGAATGGACTCAGCCGTCAAGCAGGGTCTGGAGTTGATATGTCTGCCTCATAGAGTAACAGAGGGCAAGATCACTGTTGAAGGCGAAGATGCAGGTGCTTTGGCCCTGTGTCTTGGTTATGGGGCAGCGTGTGAATTGACTCCTTCATCTGCAAAAACCGTTTTGGAAGCTGTCAATTCCCTCTCCGGCGTGCAGATAAGGGACAAGGCTCCAACGCCGGTTGGCGCGCGGATGGGCAGACCTGAAAAAGCAAAGAGACGTGAGATGAAACCGCTTGTCCATACTCTTTTCCCAGTTGGGTTGGCTGGAGGTGCTCAAAGAGACATTGTTGAAGCTGCAAAACATGGACCCACTTTTGTAGAGATAACAAAGCGGAAGTGCCCAGACTGCAAAACCTACACTTCACGAGTCAAATGCCCGTCTTGCGGTTCTGAAACCATCCCTGAAAGGAGCTGTCCGCGATGTGGAAAAAACCTGAAAGAAGGCGAGTGTCCTACGTGCAGAGTCTCTGCCATTAAGTTCCAGAAACAAGCCATCAATTTCAGAGAATCTCTTGATAGCACTTGCAGCGGCTTAGGCGTCTGCGTGCCAAAGATTCTGAAGGGAGTCAAAGGATTGACAAATGAAACTAAGACTCCTGAAACACTTGAAAAAGGTGTTCTCCGGGCCAAACATGATCTTTCAGTGTATAAGGATGGAACGATAAGGTTTGACGCTACCAATGCTCCTCTAACACACTTCAAATCTTCTGAGATCGGAGTTCCAGTCAATGTACTCAGGCAGCTTGGTTATGCTTGTGACGGTCAAGGCGCGCCTTTAACGGATGCAAACCAAATTTGCGAACTCAAGCTTCAAGACGCCGTTATCCCCATAAAAGCCGCAGAATACTTCATTAGAGTGGCAGATTTCATAGACGAGCTTCTGTCAAAGGTCTACGGACTTCCGCCGTACTACAACATTAAACACACTGAAGACCTAGTTGGGCATCTTGTCTTCGGCTTGGCTCCACACACTTGCGTTGGCATATTGGGGCGTATCATCGGCTTCACGGACCTCAACCTCTGCTACGCGCACCCCATTTGGCATTCCGCAAAGAGGAGAGATTGCGACGGCGACGAAGACGCGTTGATGCTTGCACTCGACACATTACTAAATTTCTCCCGGGAGTACCTGCCCGCACAAATAGGCGGAATAATGGACGCTCCTCTTCTACTAACCCCCGTGGTGAACACGAAGGAGGTGCAAAGACAGGCGCATGACTTCGATGTTGCCGCATCTTATCCCCTTGAGTTCTATGAGAAAACTTGGCAGAAAACTGACGCAAGGCAGGTGAGCCCTCTAATAGACCTTGTGAGTTATCGGCTAGGTACTGAAGCTCAATTTGAGGGGTTCAATTTCACAACTCCTGTTTCTAATATTAACAAGTGCAACCCTGAAAGCGCCTACAAACGTCTCACGACAATGACAGCCAAGCTGGAAGGTCAACTTGAATTGGCGGAGAAGATTGAGGCTGTAGACGCCGGGAGAGTAGCCCTAAAGGTTTTGAAGACACACTTTATGCGAGACATCGCGGGAAATCTGCGCGCCTTTTCAACGCAAGCCTTTAGGTGCAAATCATGCAGTCGACGGTTTCGACGGTTGCCGTTGCGCGGCAAGTGCTCGGCATGTGGTGGAGAATTGACTTTGACCGTTCATCGTGGTGGCATTGAGAAGTACTTGGGAGTAGCGCAGAATCTAGTCGACAAATACGGTTTACCTAAGTACTACTCACAAAGACTTGCGCTTGTGAAAGAAGAAATCAACGCATTGTTCGATAGTAGAAAGCCAAAGCAGATCAGTCTAACGGATTTCGCCTGACAAGACTTTTCTACATAGAACGACAAAGGTGTCTTTGATTTAGCATGGTTAAGGAGATTTTTCATCCTAACGCTTACTTGTCAAACATAAAAAATGTGAAGCGGGGTCTCAGGGCGAGAACTAAGATACTGAACGCTTTGGAGAAAACGAGTGGTGATGCCAAGGCAATTGGAAAGGAAGCGGTGCTACCATATGGAGTGGCGATGCACCATCTGAAGTTGCTTGGAAAAGAAGGAATCGTACATCGCAAGGACAGTAAACCATGTGTTTGGGCGATAACCGGCATAGGGCAAAAGCGATTAGTGAACTCGCATTAGAAGGCGCATTCGCATGGTGCGTGTCCACACTTTGGGCACTTGTTATCGTACTTTCCAAGAGCTGCTTGTTCAAGATCTATTCCTGTAACGTTTGCAAGCGAAGCTAACCATGCGATTACATCAGCAAACTCTTCCTGCAATCCTTTTCGGTCACGGGCTTCCAATGCTTCTCCTAGTTCCTTCACCTCATCTGTAAGCCATTCGTACGTTCCAGCTGCGCCTCGCTCGGAGTCTCTGTGGAAATACAATCGGCGCATCAGCTCTTGGAACTCGCGGATATTCATTCTTCATTTCACACTCTGTACTTGAAAATAGAATCCGGCAATATGGGGCTCAAAAATTAACGGATTTTGATGTATTTGTAGGCTTCTGTTGCGTTCTCGAAGCAGAAATGCACCTTCTGATAGTCTCTTCTAAATTCTGCAACATCTACTCTTACTTTTTCCACTGGTTCTTTCTCTATTATCACTCTTTTGACGAATTCTGCTATCTCGGTCATTTCAGGCTCTTTCATGCCCAGTCTGGTGACTTCGGAGACGCCCATTCTTATTCCGCCAGGATGCATGAAGTGTCTTCCTTCCTTGATGTCCCATGGTAGCAGGTTCCTGTTTATGATTATATTGGCTTTTTCCAGAGTCTCTTCGATTGTGCCGCCGTCGCCATGCTTGGTTATGTCAATCAAGATTACGTGTGACTGTGTGAATCCTTTGTGCTGAGCCAGAACGTTGAGGCCTCTTTCATAAAGCGCTTGGCCTAGAGCCTTTGCGTTCTTCACTATTTGACCTGCATATTCTTTGCCGAATTCAAGCATTTCTGTGCATGCAATTGCAAGGCCGGCAACTGCGTGTAAGTGATGGTTGCTCACCATACCGGGGAACGTTGCTTTCTTTATCTTTTCAGCGTATTTATCCCAAGAAAGGATTCCGCCGTGCTGTGGTCCAAAGAAGGTTTTGTGTGTGCTCAGGCTAACAACGTCAGCACCTTCCTTTAGCGGGTCTTGGAATTGTCCTCCAGCAATCAGTCCGGCTACGTGAGCCGCATCGTATCCTACTGTTGCGCCGACTGAACGGACAGTCTCTGCTAATTCTTTGACTGGATGCGGAAACGGGAATACACTCGCGCCGAACATGACAAACTTGGGCGGTTTGCCCTTCGTAGCCAAGTCTTGAATTTTGCTTTTTGCTTTGTCCACGTCTATGTTCAGTTCCGTGTAGTCTAGAGGCAGGTATTCAACGTTGAGTCCTTTGACGGCGCCAGCTGTGCCGCCAAGCTCTTTTTTGCCTGATGTGATGTGGCCTCCGCTCGGGATCGAAAGTGCCAGCAGGGTGTCTCCAGGCTCTGTGAAAGCTGTGTAAACTGCAAGATTTGCCACGACGCCTGAAATAGGCCTGACATCGACGAATTCTGCATTGTAGAGTCGCTTCATAAGTTCAATGCATTTGAACTCTACCTGATCTATAAATCGGCATCCCGCATAGACGCGTTCTCCTGGCCATCCTTCCGCGTAACGGTTGCCAAAGTCTGTGGCGATGGCTTCACGAACTGCCGGGCTTGGCACGTTCTCGCTGGCTATGAGCGGAATGCTTTCTTGGAACCATTTATGATGTTCTTGAAGGAGACTAAATAAATGATCGTAATCGTCTCTTGAATTGGTCATCTGAAACCGCCCTTCTCATCACACTATCATTTGTTCAGAAATAAAAACTCTTTGAGCTAACATAACGTTAATAATGTAGAGAAGGACAGATGTTAGTCATCGTAGACGTAGGGTCTCAAGATGAGCAAAAAGAAGAAAGACAAGTCCCCGATGCCAGCTGCAAGTGCAGGTCTGCTGAGATTCTTTGAAGAAGAGACCGAAGGCATCAAGGTGCGACCCGAAATCCTTGTTGGATTCGCAATAGCACTGATCATTGTGTGTGCCTTGGCGAACATATTCTTCTAGATCACTGTTTACCGACGAGAAGCTACATGCAAAACTTCTATCCGTTGTACAGAATTAAGGTGTACGAATATTTCGCTTCTCTCTTCTCTGCTTGCAACTTGCGGTATGGGTTGAGCGATTGTTGCTCGCAGTACGATTGCCTCAGCGTCTGAAAGCCATATGCCTGCAGGTTCACCTGTTACAGCTGTCAGGGTCCCTTCGAACCCGTAGGCGGGATCCAAAATCACCCGTATCTGATTTCCAATATTTTTCTCGAGCATGTGAAATATCGTTAGGGGGAGACTCTGCTCGGGCATAGGAATCGCAAAACCTCGTAGCTAGTAATTACTAGATAGAATAATAGCTTTACACAAATATATACTGTGCTAATGGTCCCATCTAATTGATAACGCCCAGCGTGGTTCTTCTTAAGCGGTTTCATGTTAAGAAACGCGGCAACGCCTGCCTAGTAATTGCGCCCGTGATGTGTCAATGGACAACAGGCTTTGCTGCTTGACTTCCCAACAATTTAATATGTGTGTAATCATCTTTTAGCAAACTCAAATTTGGGGAAAAAACGTGCCCGCCGGAGATTCACTAGCACAATCCATGGACAAAGCCAAGAAACGTTACTCCTCACTATTCAGGCTACCGTCAGATCGAAAGGTGCTTCTACTATTGGCTTTCGTCTCAATTGCTGGGGGTCTTCTGTCCACAATAACGCTCATTTCCTCTGCTATGGGAATAGTGAACGGGTTGCTGCTAGGCCTTTCAGTCTTCCTTGCAGGTCTAACAGCTGATTGCATCATATACACGCTCATACTAACAAAAGATACTATCTACAATCTAAGACGCACAATGGCACTTTCCCTCTTTTCATGGGGCTTGTGGCTCTTGTTCATCCTTATAGGAATGGTCTTTACATTCTCGCTTGGTTTCCAACCAAATTGGTGGCTCCGGTTTTGTCTTCTGGGCTTCTCCGCGGTGCTGATCCTACGTCTGGTGGTCTTCTCTTCTACCTCGGAAATGGGTAGATCAAGGATTTTTGCCGCTTCTTTCCTTGAACCATTTTTCTGTGTGGCTCCGTTTCTCACGCTTTGGTTTATGACTGGAAATTCTGTAACATTGTATCTGCTCCTGTTCATCATCTTCGCAGTAGCTGTGGGGATTGCTTCGACCTATGCTTTTCTTTATCCCATAGACCGCATCGGCAAACGCACGTTGGGAATGCGTTCACTATCACTTTTCAGGGCATTCGTGTCCAATTGGGTGTTGAACTTGAATGAGCCTTTCGAACAACTGCTTGAAGAACTGGGCGAAAAGAGGAATGTCGAAACTTCGCTTGTGAAATTCTCATCATCCAAGTCCAAGGCAGTCATGGTTGTTCCATCTGTTCATCCAGGGCCATTCAAAAACATTGGAAGCAGTCTTTTGCCTTCTTTACTTAAAGCAGCTCTGGAAAAAGACCTGAACTGTACCGCGTGTGTGCCCCATGGCTTGCTTGGGCACGAGTTTGACCTTGCTTCTCAGCAACAGAATCAGAAAATTGTCGATCATGTTGTTGCGACTATCCGGGATTTGGAGGTCTCAGAAACGGTGGTGTCTCCATTCGTCAAAGTGACAAACGGCTTAGCTACGGCATGCTGCCAAGTCTTCGGCAATTCTGCTCTAATCTCATTCACTCTTGCACCCAAGACGATTGAAGACCTACCGCAGGAAGTGGGCTTATTCGTCCGTGAGGAAGCCGAAAGAAACGGCCTGGATCTCTGCACTGTGGTGAATGCACACAACAGTATTGACGGAGAGGCAGAGATGCAGGAATCAATGGACTCTTTGAAGGATGTTGCTAGCAAATGTTTGAAGAAAGCTGTCTCATTGAAGAAGTTGCCGTTTGAAGCAGGTGCCGCAACAGTTTTGCCCAAAGAATTCAGTCTGGAAGATGGCATGGGGACGGGCGGTATCACAGCTATTGTCATTAAGAGTGGCGAGCAAAAATCTGCATACGTTGTAATAGATGGAAACAATATGATTTCGGGTTTACGCGAAGAGATTCTGACATCCTTGAACGCATTGGGCATAAACGAAGGCGAGGTCTTCACGTCGGATACTCATTCAGTCAGCGCTTTGATATTAGGCGAGCAAGGTTATCATCCAGTTGGAGAGGCAATGGCCAGAAAGAAACTAATTGACTATATAAAAGAGGTAACTCTAACGGCAATTGCGAATCTGGAGCCCGCGAGAGTTTCCAGCCAAAGCGTAACAGTCACTGATGTCACGGTTCTCGGAGAAAAACAACTTGAAACTCTATGCCTCTTAATAGACAGAAGTCTTGAGACGGCAAAGAGGATCGTTGCTCCCGTGTTCCTGACCGCAGGGTTAGTGTTGATGTCGTTTTTGTTGTTTCTTTGAGCTAACACTAATAAGGTTGAAGTTTTCCATGGTTTACTTCTCGGTAGAAGGGAGAATTTTTGCTCAAGGAAGTCAGAATTCATGGCCGAGGTGGGCAAGGAAGTGTCACCGCTGCAGAAGTTTTGGCTCACGCTGCCTTCTTCGAGGGTAAGTCGGTCCAAGCTTTTCCATATTTTGGAGCTGAACGAAGGGGCGCTCCAGTCAAAGCTTTCACGAGGATAAGTAATGAACCAATACTTGTTCACAGCCAAGTCTACAATCCTGATTATGTTATAGTGCTTGATCCTTACATCTACAAGGTTGTCGACGTGACTGAAGGCCTGAAGAAGAATGGAATTCTTGTCATGAACACGACGAAGAAACCTGAAGAAATTGGATTGAGCGGCTGGCGGGTTGCTACGGTTGACGCAACTGGCATTGCTCTCGAACTGAACCTGCTTGTTGCTGGTTTGCCTGTTGTTAACACATCAATCCTTGGCGCCTTTGCCAAGGCAACTGGTGAAGTAAAACTTGACAGCGTGTTGAAAGCCGTGAATGAAACTTGGTCAGGTGCTGCTGGCGAAAGAAACGCGAAAGCGACAGAACTGGCCTATGAACGTTTGACAAAATGGTGGGATGGTGACGTATAATGAGCACAGCGAAAAGTCGCAGGGAAATGCCACTTACACCATTGTCGTCTCCGACCGAAGGCAGTAGCGGGAAGACAGGGTCATGGAGAACTTTTCGTCCTGAGGTCAACTACGGTAAGTGCACAAATTGCACTCTGTGCTGGATCTATTGTCCAGACGCAGCGATTACTCGGCAAGAAGACGATTCCCCAAAAATAGACTACGACTACTGCAAAGGCTGCGGGATATGCGCGAATGAATGTCCGACGAAGGCGATAACCATGAAAAGGGAGGAAGAGTAAATGGCGCAGATGATAATCGATACAGCAAACCACCTTGCAGGCTATGCTGCAAAAGCTGCAAGAGTCAAGGTTGTAGCGGCATACCCAATAACTCCACAGACCACAATTGTTGAGAAGATAGCTGACTTCGTGGAAACAGGAGAAATGGATGCCGAATACATTCGCGTGGAATCTGAACATAGCGCGATGGTAGCTTGCATAGCCGCCGCTGCAGCCGGCGTCAGGACTTTCACGGCGACATCTGCACAGGGTTTGGCGCTTATGCACGAAGCTCTGCATTGGGCTTCAGGTTCGCGGTTACCTATTGTCATGGCCGTTGTCAACCGTGCAATGGGTGCTCCTTGGAGCATATGGCCAGACTTCAGTGATTCGCTTTCTCAGCGAGACACTGGCTGGATGCAGTTTTACTGTGCTGACAATCAAGAGGTCTTTGACACGATAATTCAGGCTTACAAGTTATGCGAGAATGAAAGAGTGTTCTTGCCCGCAATGGTTTGTCTTGAAGGTTTCATTCTGTCTCACACTTACGCTCCGGCGAGTGTTCCAGATCAGGACAAAGTCGACAGCTTCCTACCAGAGTACAAGTGCGGTTGGATGTTGGATGTCAATCGTCCTTTTTCTCATGCTAATCTGGTTTCACCTGAGTACTACATGGAATTTCGCTACATGATTCAAGAGGCCATGGAAAACGCCAAACACCTGATTCCGCAGATAGACAAGGAATACGGTAAGCTTTTTGGCAGGGAATGCGGCGGGCTTGTTGAAAAGTACAAATGCGACGATGCTGACCTCATCCTGTTGACTATGGGAACCATGGCAAGCGACGCCAAACTAGCCATTGACAAAATGCGTAAGGAAGGGTTGAAAGTTGGATCGGCAAGAGTTCGTGTCTATCGTCCATATCCTGTGGAAGAGATTTTGAAGCTTGCTGAGAACGCCCAGATGATTTCAACCATAGACCGCCACATATCCTTTGGAATGGAAGGTTTCTTGGCTTCAGAGACGAAGGCCGCACTTTTCGACAAGGAAGACAAGCCGCTAGTTGCTGGTTTCATCGCAGGCTTGGGAGGAAGAGACGTGACTGCCGGCACGATTGAGCAGCTGGCTCACAAATCTTTGAAATGGATGCGCACTGGCAAGATCGAAAAGAGAACTGAATGGGTTGATTTGAAGGAGTAAGAAGAATGGTCACAATAAAAGAACTTCCAAAGGAGGAATATCTGCTCAAAGGTCACGCTGCATGCGCTGGCTGCGGCCCAGCTATCTCCTTACGCTTACTTCTCAAAGCATTGGGCAACAAAATCATGTTAGTCGTTCCTGCATGCTGCACCACAGTGATTCAAGGGCCCTATCCTTACACTTCGTCCGCTGTGCCTCTCCAGAACATACTGTTCGAGTCTACAGGTGCAGCAGCTTCTGGCATTGTGGCAGCTTTGAAGGCGAGAAAACTGCAGGATATTACGGTGGTCGGATGGGCTGGAGACGGCGGCACGGTAGACATAGGAATACAAGCTTTATCGGGAGCGGCTGAAAGAGGTACCAACTTCATCTATATATGCTATGACAATGAAGCTTACGGCAACACTGGAATGCAGCGTAGCGGGTCCACTCCGTACGGTGCGTGGACGACAACGACCCCGACTGGAAAGACGGAGCGCAAGAAAGACATGCCGTTGATCATGGCAGCTCACAGGATTCCTTATGTTGCGACCGCCTGTACGGCGTATCCATTGGATTTCGTGAACAAGCTTAGAAGAGCGAAGGATCTTCAGGGGACAAAGTACATTCATCTTTTGGCACCCTGCCCCACTGGTTGGCGGTGTGACACCAGCAAGACGATTGAGTTGGGTCGACTTGCAGTGCTGAGTGGTCTATGGGCTCTCTACGAGATTGAGAACGGTAAGTTCAAGCTCAGTTCCCCTAGCGACAGACTGGTTGATAAAACCAAACGGAAGCCTGTTAAAGAATACTTTTCGCCGCAGGGCCGCTTCCGCAATCTGAAAGAAGAGGATATTCAGAGAATCGAGAAATGGATTGACGAAGACTGGGAACAATATCGCAAATTAACGTCAGACGTTGCCCCTGAACTACCACTTCACGGAAAGGCATGAAAATCGGCAGGCTCGTAATCGCCTCCTTTTGCGCGTAGCCAGCGGTTTTCCTATGTGGTGTTTTCGCGGATATGACACAGATAGTTATATAAAACTGTCTTTTCTAATCGTCTAGTCCCAGTCGGTGATGTGAAATGAGCAGTTATCCGAAGATTGTCGTAACTCCTCCAGGTCCTAAAGCAAGAGAATGGGTCAAGAAAGACGAAAACGTGATTTCGCCATCCTATGGCCGATTCTATCCACTTGTCGTCGAATCAGCCAAGGGCTGTATCGTCAAGGATGTCGACGGGAACGAGTTCATTGACTTCAACTCTGGCTTGGTTTGCATGAATGTCGGCCACAACCATCCCAAAGTGGTCGCCGCTATCAAGAACCAGTGCGACCGTTTCTTGCATTACTCGAACACAGACTTCTTCTACAAAGAAGTTATCGAGCTGGCGGACAAACTTGCACACATCGCGCCAGGAGGCCCTGAGAAAAAGGTGTATTTTGGCAACAGTGGAGCCGAAGCAATGGAGGCTGCGGTCAAACTTGCAAAGTGGCATACACGAAAGCAACTATTCCTGGGTTTCATAAGCGCTTTTCATGGTCGAACAATTGGCGCACTCTCTTTCACCGCAAGCAAGCCAACTCAGAGACGCTACTTCTTCCCTCTGATGCCAGGAGTAACTCACGTGCCATACGGATACTGTTATCGTTGTCCATACAAGCTAACCTTCCCTGAATGCCGTTACTGGTGTGTAGATTTCATCGACGAGTATGTTCTGCAGAAATACATTCCGCCTGAAGACGTGGCTGCAATTGTTATAGAGCCTATACAAGGTGAAGGCGGATATGTTGTACCGCCGCCAGAATACCATCAGCGAATCAAGAAGCTTGCCGACAAATACGGGTTCTTGCTCATAGACGACGAAGTGCAGTCTGGAATGGGAAGAACCGGAAAATGGTTTGCCATTGAACACTGGGGCGTTGAACCGGATATTGTCTGCACATCAAAAGCACTGGCTTCAGGATTACCTCTGGGAGCCACCATAGCCAAAGCAAAAGTCATGGATTGGGTTCCAGGCTCGCACGCAAGCACTTTTGGCGGAAACCCGCTTTCATGCGTTGCCGCAGGAGCTGTAATCGACGTCATAAAGGAAGAGAAACTTCTCGAGAACGCAACTAAACAGGGCGCCTACATAATGAAAAGGCTGACAGAACTGAAGGAAAAAAGCGAAATCGTAGGTGACGTCCGAGGTAAAGGCTTAATGATAGGCATGGAAATCGTTGAGGACAAAGAGAGCAAGAAACCTGCACCTCAAAAAGTCAGTGAAATAATGATGCGTTCATGGAAACGCGGCATTAACGTAATCACTTGCGGGGCTTCAACAATCAGAATTGCACCACCTCTAGTAATTACAAGAGAACTTGTGGATTCATCGTTGAACATAATTGAAGACGTAACGAAAGAAGTTGAAAAAGAAAAGTAAGCGTCCAAACGTGTTGAGATGGAAATTCGACGGTTAACGATAGCTGACTATGACGAGATTGTTAAGCTTTGGTCTACCGCAGATCTGCCTTTCAAACCAAAGGGTCGAGACAGCAAAGAAGCAATAGAACCAGAGATGAGGGCTAACCCCGATTTCTTTCTTGGAGCATTTGAAGACGGGCATCTCGTCGCGATAGCAGTTGTGAGTTGCGATTTGCGAAAGGGCTGGATCAATCGCCTAGCTGTACACCCAAATTATAGACACCGCGGCATCGCAAAAACTTTGATCGACGAATGTGAACGAACGCTTAGGAAACGAGGAGTGAAGCTGTTCTGCGTGTTGATTGAGGATTACAATAGTTCGTCGAGACAACTTTTCAAGAAATGCGGCTACGTTGAACACGGTGAAATTCTGTACTTCAGCAAACGCGAGAGCAATGATATCTGATTAGGCAAACGCGTCTTCTCTCGGCCGCCTGAACGTTCTTCCGGCATTAATTTCTTAGAAGTCGCGCGGTTTCGCTATGATTTCTCTTATCTTCAAGTCGAAGAATTTCGCAGAATTTGCAGGACATATTCGGAGTGCGGTGTCTGCTCCTTGTCCAGTCCCTCCGATGGCTATAATGTCTCTGTCAACAGGAATCAAACCCGCGTCTGCAGCCATCAAAGTTACCTCAACGCAGACTTTTGTTCCTTCGCCCATTCGCCTGAGCACATTTGCGATCAGCTCCAATGGTTGTATCGTGCCAAAGTCTTTGCGTACTGCTCTCTCGACGCTGCTGAGGGCATGAGTGCCGGTAAAAATCTTTGCTTTGCTCGCCTTCATCCTCTTTTCATATTGTTCTTCCAGTTCATTTTTCCCAGGTTCTTTGAAACCATAGGCGTGGGCAACGACAACGACATTGCATCCTTTGAGGGTTTCAGCAGCTTCAGCTCCTGTATGGCCTGTTGTTGATGCGACAACTATGTCCTTTATGTCTTCTTTTTCAACATACTTTTTCACGGTCTTCAATAGGGTTCTGGTGTTTCGCTCGCCTGCTTGATCAAAGTATGTTGTGGTCTTTTCATTCGAACTCATCAGTTCTTCCTCACGATGATTATCCCATAAAACTAAACGTTGTTTTATAGTTTTGGAATTCCTAACGATCCATCGAAGGGTTCTTTCTTAACGGTTTTCTCTTCAGGTCGGTTCCGCATATCTCGCATTTTGAGGATCTGTATCCTGAGGGGTACGTCTTGTGGCACGCTGGACAATAACGTAGCCACTCCAATCGGCGGCGGATGCCAAAAGTGACTAGAGAAGCAAATTCTATCCCGACATGTTTTGCAACGTTTTGTATTGAATAGTCGTCTGTTGCGATCATCGGTGAGTAACCGCGTTCCTTGAGTTCAAACGCGAGGGCCAAAACCTGGAGGTCTGCTTCTGAAAGAAAGAACGCATCGCCTACTTCAGACGCGGAGTTTCTGGCTTTCTCCATGAACCTACCGTTCGGGCTTTCAACTTTTACTCTGCCATTTTCTTCTGCTGTTTTGAACCTGAAGCCTAAGATCGAGTCTTCAGGTATCTCGGCTCTGACTGAGGGAACGGTATACTGTTCTTCACTTATAGAAAAGGGATCGAAACCAGCGACGAAGGCGGAGGTATCTAGAACTATGACTCTATTGCCAAGTGGGTTGCCTAAGGTTTTCACCTCATCCCTTGAAGACGAGTCTGCTTCTCAAACGTGGATAGAAGTTCTCCTTGAACCTTATGAAAGACGTCTCATGTTTTGAACATGTGACAACAAGACGTGGAAGTCTAGAGGTTACAAGTTGGCGGTGATGTCCATCTATCAATACTTGCGTTGTTCTCGGCTTTTTCACTTCAATTGCGAGTTTGGTGTTAGCCGGAAAAACGATTGGACGAAAAATGCTCAGCGGACATATTGGTGTTAGAACGAAGGCGTTTATGGCTGGGTCCAAAACAGGTCCCCCTGCAGAGAGAGAATAGCCTGTGGAGCCAGTCTGTGTAGCCACCATCAGCGCGTCGGATTGGCATACCACGATAGGTTCTTCGTCTCTGAATATTCGGGTATAAAGCAGCTTTGCTGGTTCGTCAGGTGAGATTACTACTTCATTCAGTGCATCAGGAAGCTTCATGTTGTCTGCAGTGATGGCTAGCTTCATGCATTTTTCAAGTTTGAAGTCGCCGCTCAAACATCTGTCTACTGCCGTGAAGGCCTCTTTGGGCTCGACTTCTGTCAGAAAACCTCTGACACCCATGTTTACTGCAAGTATTGGCGGTTCTGGTTTCGCAAGTGAAATGCACGTTCTGAGAATTGTTCCGTCTCCGCCAATCGTAATCACAAAATCAGTCTTCATACGCTCAAGCGGCACAGATGTTACGTGAATACCTGTTTTTTTTACTAAGGTATCCTCCGCGTAGACATCTAGTCCCCGTGCTCTTAAGTGGGCGGCAAGATCTTCTGCCAGTTTGATTGCCTTTTTTCTGTCGAATCGGGCGACCAAGCCGACGCTCTTGAACACGGTTTTCACCTTCAGCGTTAGTACCGACACCTTAATCTATATATGAGTGTTGTTTAAAATTGCTGTGGATAGAGATCGCCTTCAGTTGGTGCAAGAATGAGCAAGCCCGTTGATGTAGGAAGCCTGCGTGTTGGCGGTTACATGGTTATTGACGGTGAACCTTGCCACATAGTTGACATTACGAAGTCGAAACCTGGCAAACATGGTTCTGCCAAGTTTAGAATAGTTGCCATCGGCGTGTTTGACGGTGCCAAACGTCAGTTTGTCAAACCTGTTGACCTTGGCGCAGAAGTCCCGATTATTGACAAAAGGATGGGGCAGGTGTTTGCTGTGAGTCCAAATGGCGTTCAAATTATGGATCTTGAAACGTACGAGTATTTTGACGCTCCCTATCCGCAGGAAGAGGAACTGAAGGCCAAGCTTACTGCGGGCGCTGAAATCGAGTACTGGAAGATTCTTGGTAGGACCAAGATAATGCGTGCAAAATAGACTGTGCAGTTGCGTTTGAATTAGTCTTTTTCGTTCTCTTTCGTTTTCCTCTCGGTCCACCAGTCCCATTTAAGCTTCGTGAAGCTAACGTATAGAACCAAGAGTATCATTCCCCAACTCAATGCTATGCCTGCGATTTCCAGCATCAAAGTTCCGCTGAGGTACGCATAGCTCACCCAAGCGCTCACGCTGCATAGACCGATAAGAATGAGCACGAACATCGCGAAGTGAATTGCTCGTTCGCCTGGCAACGATTTTCTCCTGCTTCTAAAGCTTAGCTTCGCTTTGCCGATAAAACATTTTCCGTCAACGCTTATTTCGTTGTCTTGCAAACTTGTTTGTTAGCCGATGATGAATAGAAGAGCCGTCTGATTTGTGACGATATTCAAGTTCTGAGGCTTCAATTGCTCTTTTGACGCGTGATTCGCTAATGTTTCCGCGGTAAATGTATCTCCAGCAGTCCTTTCTTGTAGTTAACCTTCATCTTGTTCATGTTAACTGGAACTGGGATGCGCATGTGGGCGTGATATTTATGGAATTCTCCTTCGCAGTGAGTCACTCCGAGCTCATGAAGTCTTATCTTTCGGTTCATTTTTGCCTCAATTTCCAGAGTATTGCTGCCCAGTGGTTTGACTTTGACCGTGCCTTTGCTCGTGAAAGGCAAGTCTAATGTGACGAGCACTTCTGTTGGCGTTATCAAGGTTTCGCGTAGTGGTTCTATTGAGCAGTTACGCAGGTTCCAGCTTGGTCTCTCGGCAAAAGGTTCTCCGAACTTTTCAGCCCACTCTTCTAGGTCCTGGAAGTATTCGCCAATCATGTCATGAAATAGACGTTTCTTTCTTATCGCCATGCCTTTTTCCCTCCTTATGAAACATACATTGGTATGTCCATTTCTTGTCCTTTCTTCATTTTGGACATCTCTTCCTGTGTTCTTTTCATGACGTCTCTTGCTCTTAATCGTATTTCCTCGCCTTTTTCCAACAGTTTTGCAACGTTCACTTTTACACCTGTTATTTTTCCCAGTTCTTTCAGCACTTCGGCTGCTGCTTCTGGGTCTGGATAGTTGTTGAAACATTGTGCAAGCAATGCTAGGGCAGGCGTTCCAGCGTTTGCGGCGCGTTGAAGCATGATTGCCTGAGGTCCGACAATGTATCCTTCCGTCAGTACTTCTATGCTCTTGTCTTGAGCGATTTTGAGTGCTTCGACGTTTGAAGCGGCGGCGAAGGCTTTGAGTTCTTTCGCGTCTTGTCTGTCTTGGATTGGGATTCCGCTGAGAGAAATCATCATCTTGACATTCTTGCTTTTTGCCCAGTCGATCAAAGCGTCCATGATTGGATAGAGCACGTCAGCGGGTATGGGGGCTTCGGAGATTGCTAGGAGAATGTTGTCGTTGCCGAAGATTCTGATTGAAGAATGTGGCAAGCCTTCATGCAGGACGATGAGCGGTGGCAGCAGTCTTGAATCTAAGTAGGCTACTTCGGAAAGGTTCAGTTCGTCAATGAGGTGTGAAGCGGCTATTACTCCGACTAGTCCAACGTCGGGGAAGCCGAAAACCAATGTGGCTCCAGATGGAACTTTGCTTTTTTCAATGATTTTTACTTCTTCGCTCAAATCTAACCCTCGTGTTACTTCTTAGAGTTTTGTGGGATGTAAAAAGTTTATGGAATGTGAAGTGTGGAACGGAATAGCTATTAAACACTTGGAAGTCTCTAGAACTGGAACGGCCATGTCTCTTGAACACTTGGGTTCCTCACTTTACGATGCACTGAAAAAAGTCTTCAGAGCGTCTGTTGTGGACGAGGCGACTGTCAAGGAGCTTGTTCGTGATATTCAAAGAGCGTTGCTTCAGGCTGATGTGAACGTGCAGCTTGTGCTTGATATTTCCAAACGGATAGAGGATAGGTCGTTGAAGGAGAAGGTTCCGCCTGGGATTTCAAGGCGTGAACATGTGATAAAAGTTGTTTATGAAGAGTTGACACGTTTCCTTGGCGATAAGCCCGTTCCGTTGAAGGTGGAGCCTGGCAAAAGGAAGATAATAATGCTTGTGGGCATTCAGGGCTCGGGAAAAACGACGGCGGCTTCCAAGCTTGCAAGATACTTCCAGAAGCGAGGGCTGAAACCTGCGTTGGTTTGCGGGGATACTTTTCGTCCGGGAGCCTATGCGCAGCTTCAGCAGCTTGCAAACAGGATTAATGTTCCTTTGTATGGCGATGTGAAAGCAAAAGATCCTGTCAAAGTAGTCGGTGAGGGCTTGAAACAGTTCGGCGACAAAGACGTGGTTATCGTTGACACATCTGGCCGTCACAAGGGGGAGCAAGAATTGATCAAGGAGATGAAGATGCTGGAGAAGAGCATCAAGCCGGATGAAGTGATGCTTGTAATTGATGGAACAATTGGGCAGCAAGCATTGGTTCAGGCAAAAGCCTTCAACGAGGCAACGCCCATCGGCTCCATTTTGGTCACGAAGTTGGATGGGTCTGCCAGGGGAGGCGGGGCTCTGTCGGCTGTTGCCGGGACGGGTGCGCCGATAAAATTCGTTGGGACGGGCGAGAAAATCGAGGACATTGAGGCTTTTGTTCCTTCTCGTTTTGTTGGTCGTCTCTTGGGGATGGGCGATTTGGAAACGTTGCTGGACAAGGTGCGTGAGGCTGAGATAACTGTTCCTGAGAAGAAGGCTAAGGCCATTTTGAGTGGCAAGTTTACTTTAACAGACATGTATGAGCAGTTTGAAGCCATGAAAGGTATGGGCACGCTTAAGAAGCTTATGAAGATGATTCCGGGGATGTCCTACAATATTCCTGATGAAATGCTCAGCACGGCTGAGGGTCGTTTGGAAAAGTGGCGTGTTATGATTCAGTCGATGACGCCTGGAGAGAGGGATAACCCGAAGATTTTCAACGCGTCAAGAATGAAGCGTGTCGCCAGGGGTTCAGGTACGAACGAGAAGGAAGTGAAAGAGCTTCTGAAACAGTATGTGATGATGCGGCGAATGCTTAAGACGATGCGGAGAAGAAAGAAGTTTCCCTTCTTTGGAAAAGGACTGCCGCTTGATATGAAGTAAGTTGTCATGATGAAGGTTGCGGCATGGACATTCTGAACAAGTCTTCTGAGATGCTTGAAAAGCACGCGCTGTGTGATCATTGTTTGGGAAGACAGTTCGCGTTGCTTGGGCATGGGCTTGAGAATGACCAGAGAGGCAAAGCCATAAAACTGGTTTTGACGCTGAGGGCTCACGCTCTGACGCTTTCAAAAAAAAGTGAAGGCACAAAAATTCTCAAGACACTGGCGACTAATGGTTTCTCCGAGACTGCTAGAGAACTGCTGCAGGAGATGGGAAAACCTGTTCGGGCCAAAAATCTTCCGGCAGAATGTTATCTCTGTTCGAACAGATTCGACGTCAGAAATGACTTGGCGAGGAAGGCCGTTCAACTTCTTGAAGAATTTGAGTACAACAATTTCTTGGTGGGCACAGAACTGCCTGCAAAAGTTGCAGAACGTGAAGACGAATTCAGAGCCGAGTTTGAAGTAACATGCGGCGAGAACATGCGCAATGAATTTGGACGGTTAATCGGAAAGGAAGTTGCGCAACAAACAGGAAAGGACGTGGAGTTCAGACGTCCTGAAATGGTCGTGCTCGTCAATCCCTTTCAAGAACTCGTGAGTCTTCAAGCTAATCCGCTTTTCGTTGGGGGAAGATACCGAAAACTTGTGCGAGATATACCTCAGTCCAAATGGTTCTGCTCCAGCTGTCACGGGACGGGCTGTGAAAAATGTAACTGGACGGGGAAGATGTATCAGGAATCGGTGCAGGAGATAATTGAGGAACCCTTTTTGAAAGCAACAAGCGGGCTGAAGACTTCGTTCCATGCTTCCGGAAGAGAAGACATCGATGCGCGCATGTTAGGCCGAGGCAGACCTTTCGTGATTGAGATCACAAGGCCGAAAAAACGCTTCGTGAACCTTAAGCAGCTACAGAAAGAGGTGAACGCCAGGGGAAGGGGCAAAGTTCAGGTTTCAAGCATGGAGTTTGCGGACAAAACTGTTGTTAGGAAGTTGAAGAAGGGCGAGTCTAAGCAGAAGGAATATCGTGTGCTGATAGAATTCGAGAATCAGGTTGCTGCCAAGGACCTGCGTTGTTTGGAAAAGGAATTGGCAAACGTCATGATTAAGCAGCAAACGCCGTTGAGAGTTGTTCACCGACGTGCAGATATGATTCGGGAAAAGTACATATACGAGGTGAACGTTAAGAAATTGTCACGTAAAAAGGCTGAAATGAAAATAAGGTGTCAAGGAGGACTGTACGTTAAGGAATTGGTGACTGGAGATGAAGGAAGAACGATCCCCAGCGTTTCGGCGATTCTCAGCAATAAAGCGAAGCCTATGAAGCTTGACGTTTTGAACGTGTTGATGGATGATTAAGGGTTGATGGAACAATGAGGAAATCGAAAGGTTTTCGTTCTGGTGCACGTCGACTTCTTACGAAAGAGCCTAGAGAGCGCGGCAAATTGAAGTTGAGCAAACTGCTCTACGAGTATCAGCCTGGAACTCAAGTGGTTGTCAAAATAGACTCAGGTATTCACAAGGGAATGCCGCATAGGCGTTATCACGGCAGGGTTGGAACCGTATTGAACAAGCGTGGAAGAAGCTACGTCGTGAGCGTTTCACAAGGAGACGCTGTGAAGGAGATAATTGTTAGACCTGAACATTTAGAACCTTACAAGAGCGATTGAAATGTCCGAAGGAAAGGTGACTGAAAAGAAACTTACTCTGCCGCAGGTCAAGAAGATAATGGAAGATATTGGCGAGGAAAACCTTGACCAGCTTCAACGCCGAACCTTCGATTACGTGTCCAAGTTCGCGAAAGTCGGTCCGGAGGAAAGTGAAAAGCTCGTGCCGAAACTTATGACGGATTTTGGCTTAGACGAGGTAGAGGCGGTTGAAATAGTGAACTGCATGCCGAAGAGTGTTGAGGAATTGCGGGTCTTTTTGGCTGGTGGTCGCAAGATCATTGAAACCTCCAAATTAGAATCCATAGTTAACTTGCTAAACGAACATCGCAAACTGTAACAACGAACGCGGGCACCCCAACTGTTTTTAAACAAAGAGAGACTAAGTATAGGCGACTATGACTATGATGGAGAAGCGGTACGAAGAGTACGCTTACATACTGGATTTCCTGCAGCACGGCCGACCGGGCGTACACGTCTCAGGCCGCGCCGGTTACCGAGCGGGAGCCCTAGTACAATTGGTGGGAGAAGAATTCTTCACCCTGCTAGAAGCCTTGGTCAAAGAAGGTGTGATGCTTAAGCCGCACGACCGTGTTTTCGTAGGAAAGGAAGCTCGCGAAGAGATCACGTACATCATTGGACGAATAGGCTACGAGGAGCTTACTGCCTCTGCGCGAACAGAGCTTCCAACAGTGATAAGCAGAATAGTGTTGAATCGTGAAGACTCGTTTGTCCAGTTCTTCAACACCGCAAGAGCTGTCACACCGAGAATGCATGCTTTAGAGTTGGTTCCTGGCATCGGCAAAAAGTACATGTGGCAGGTCATAAACGAACGCGAAAGAAAACCCTTTGATAACTTCGAAGACTTGCAGAAGCGCACTGAGCTGCCGAATCCGGTCAAATTGATTACTAAGCGGGTTATGGAAGAGCTGGGCGGCGAGAGCAAGTATCGATTGTTTACGAGGGCTCAATAGCGAATTCTGTTCAGTAAATTGGTGAGTATGAGTCTCCTAGAGCGAACGAAGTCTTTGCTTCGAAGGTATCGAAGCCTGCCGAAAAAGGCTTATGGACAACATTTCATGATCGAGCCTTCAGTCTACGAACGCATGATCGGTTACGCTTCACTGACTCGGGACGACACAGTGCTTGATGTTGGAGCAGGATTGGGTTTCTTAACAAGTCTCATGGCGAACAAATGCAAAACCGTCTTGGCAGTTGAAGCTGACACGCAGCTTGCCACTATTTTGTCTGAACAACTCGCGGGGACTCCTAATGTCAAAATAGTTCAAGACGACATACTGAAAGCTGACGTTCCGCCCTTCAATAAGATCGTGTCAACGCCTCCATACAGTATCTCATCACGACTGCTCTTGTGGATTCTGCAAAGGAACTTTGACTGTGCAGTGTTGGTTTTCCAAAAAGAGTTTGCGAATCGTCTTGCAGCTTCCGTTGGAAATCAAGACTACGGATGGCTCTCCGTTTTGACGTACTATTATGCAGAAGTTGAGGTTCTGGACGATGTTCCGAAGTGGATGTTTTATCCACCTCCAAAAGTAGATTCAGTCATCACTCGTCTGACTCCAAAAAAGTCACAATTGAACAGATTGAAAAGTGAGGCTGCTTTCAAGAGGCTTGTGCAGACACTCTTTACCGAGCGGAACAAGAAAGCCAGAAGTGCTATACTGCAATACATGAAAGCTTCGCAGGGCTTGTCCAAACCGGACGCTCTCAAGATTGTTGGGTCTCTTCCTTTTCTTGAAAAACGCGTCAGGGAACTGGCGCCTGAAGATTTTGGGGTCTTGGCCGATGCCCTCCTCTAGCAAGAAAGTCTTCTTCGGAGACTACGTCTTCCATGTCACGGAGAATGTCTATGAACCGGCTGAAGACTCTTTTTTGTTTGCCGAAAACCTGCCAGTCGCAACAGGAGACAGAGTCGTTGATATGGGGACGGGTTGCGGCATACTCGGAGTGATTGCTGCTACTAAAGCGGATGAAGTTGTTGCGGTTGACATAAATCCTTACGCCGTTCGATGCGCAAAAGAAAATGCCGAGTTGAATCATGTTGCTGAAAAGATGTCTTTTGTGCAAGGGGATCTTTTTTCGTCAATGAGAACAGGGGAAAGGTTTGACCTTGTTCTTTTCAATGCTCCTTATCTGCCATCAGACGATGAAGATGAGGACTCGTGGCTTGCGCGATCATGGACTGGCGGTGTTTCTGGGAGGAATGTAATTGACAGATTCATCAGTGGGGCTCCAAAACATCTAGAACCTAACGGTGAAATTCTGTTGGTTCAGTCAACTCTCTCTGATGTTGAAGAAACCTTGAGTAGATTCGCGGGAAGCCGTTTGGGGGCAGAAGTTGTCGCAAGCCAGATTTTACCGCTTTTCGAGCAGATAGTTCTGATCAGGGCGAAATCTGCAGACAAAAAATGATGTTGGGTTAGGTTAGGTGACCTAATGAATTCCCAACAGTTCTAGTAGATTGTATTTGACGATTAAGGCTGCGAGCAGTGAAGCAATCAGCGACATCACTGTTATCAGCGTGTTAAGCGAAGGTCCTGCTGTGTCCTTGAATGGGTCTCCGACCGTGTCGCCTACGACTGCCGCTTTGTGTGCATCTGATCCTTTTCCGCCGTGTTTTCCTGATTCAATCAGTTTCTTGGCGTTATCCCACAAGCCGCCTGCGTTTGACATCAGTAGGGCCAGCAGCAAGCTTGAGAATATTGAACCGGCCAAGAAGCCTCCGAGCGCCTTTATTCCGCCTGCGAAGCCAACAACCAAGGTTGCGACGATTGCCACGATACTCGCTGGCATAAGTTCACGCAGTGCCCCAACTGTCGCGATGTCAACACATCGCGCATAATCTGGCTTTACGCCTGGTTTTCCTTCTTTAAGACCTGGAATCTCTCTGAACTGTCTTCTGATTTCTGCGATCATTCTAGTCGCGTTTCTGCCAACGCCTAGCATGACCATTGCTGAAAACACTGCTGGAATTGCTACGCCTATGAGGGCGCCTAGTAGGACCATCGGGTCCATGACGTCGAAGACAACAGTCTGGCCTGCTCTTGAGGCTATTTCTTGGAATGCTGCTAAGAGTGCGATTACAGTTAGTCCTGCTGCTCCTATGGCGAATCCTTTGGTTATGGCTTTCGCCGTGTTTCCTGCAGAGTCAAGTTCGTCTGTGATGGCTATTACTTCTTCACTTAGTCCTGATTGTTCGGCTATTCCTTTAGAATTGTCGACGATTGGGCCGTAGGCGTCGTTTGAAACAGTTAATCCGACAATTGAGAGCATGCCAAGGGCGGCCATGGCTATTCCATAGACGGCAAATTCTGCTCCTGTCGCGTTGTATTGTGCGGCGAGGGGTTCACAGATTTTGTATGCAACAGCTGCTGCAACTGCTATTCCGATCAATGGAAAAATGATACTGCGCAAACCGTATGAGAATCCTGTCAGAATATTCAATGCGGGTCCAGTTTCGGATGCTTCTGCGGTTTTCAAGACTGGAGCTTTGTCTTCTGATGTGAAGTAATCACTTGTCACACCGATTATTATTCCGGCTGCGAGACCCACTATTGCGGCTCCCCATAATTGCCATGGATAGTTCAAGTACCAAGTCGCTAGGCCTGTCAAGATTCCGAATATTATGCATGTTATGTAGGTTCCTGCGTTTAGTGCTGCTCCAGGGTCGCCTTTCTTGCCGACTCTGACCGTTAAGGCGCCTATGACAGCAGCCAGAATGCCTGAGCCAGCAAATAAGAGTGGAACTTGCACGAAAATCTCTGGGGCGTTCATTTGTCTGGCGATTAGGTCTAGTCCTACGCCAAGTATCATTACCACCACGACACTCGCCACGTAAGAGTCAAAAAGATCGGCTCCCATTCCTGCGACATCACCTACATTGTCTCCAACGTTGTCGGCTATGACTGCGGGGTTTCGTGGGTCATCCTCGGGTATTCCTAGCTCCACTTTGCCGACTAGATCTGCGCTGATATCTGCTGTTTTTGTGAAGATACCTCCGCCTGCCTTAGCAAAAAGTGAAAGAGAGCTTGCTCCAAAACTGTAAGCCAACACTGCGGGAATGGTTCCTTCCATCCCAGTGAGATAGAAAACCACGCTGATCCCGAGCAAACCGACGCCTACTACTGACAACCCCATAACCGCGCCGCCCCGGAAGCCGATTGGAAAAGCTTTGTTTAATCCGCCTTGTGCTGCGTTTGCGACTTTGGCGTTTGCTTTTGTTGCGATGTTTAATCCCAGGTATCCTGCCAGGGCCGAGCAGAATGATCCGAACATGTAAGCTACTGGCAATTGCAGGTTTAGCAGGCGGTTGTGGTCTTCCCAAATTGGCTGCGGTAGGAATATGCCGATTAGGACTGCAACAACGGTTATGAATATTGCCAGCGTTGTATATTCTCTTCTGATGAAAGCTGAAGCTCCTTCTTTTATTGCGTTGGAAATCTCTTTCATTCTTTCTGATCCGCTGTCCTGCTTGTTTACGTATCCGTAGAAGTAGAGTCCGACTAGTATTGATACTACTGCAGATAACGGTGCTATCAACCATGCATCAAATATCATCTTTCCCTTTCTCCTGTTTTAATTTCACCTGTTTTTTAAGAAGCTCTAGTTTGAGACAGGAGCGCTTATAAACTTACTTTTACAGAATCCCTTTTCCCATGAGAAAAGAATATATCTTGTCGCTCCAAAATGATAGGCTTCTGTGTCGGCTGGAGAAGGGTGGAGTTGGCTTCCAAATCCTGGCATGCGAAGAGTTCTGAAGAAACTTTGAAGGAATTGAATTCTGCTGAAACTGGTTTGAGTCAGATAGAAGCGCAAAAACGATTGGCCGAATATGGCCCGAACGAACTGAAAAAAGAAAAGCGCACTTCTCCGATAAAGATGTTTCTTGAACAGTTCACCGACATACTTATCATCATATTGCTGATAGCCACAGCGCTTTCTCTGGCTGTCGGCGAAATCATCGACGCCATAGTCATTATCGCTATAGTATTGGCCACGGCCATACTGGGTTTTGTTGAAGAGTTCCGTTCTGAGAAGGCTGTGGAAGCTCTAAGGAAGATGACGGCGCCAACCGCGACAGTGTTTCGGGACGGGAAAGAGGTAGAGATACTAACCAGCGAAATTGTACCAGGAGACATTTTGCTCTTATACACTGGGGACAAGATTCCGGCTGACGCTCGCCTTGTCGA
>Ga0315280_10002214_pt1 | contig 31806 bp, 27 predicted proteins | sample YL17G06_40_MG_FD_203697 | JGI IMG/M metagenome (GOLD analysis project Ga0315280, IMG submission 203697) | Sediment microbial communities from Yellowstone Lake, YNP, Wyoming, USA - YL17G06_40 | ecosystem: Environmental > Aquatic > Freshwater > Lake > Sediment | place: USA: Wyoming | collected... | reverse complement strand
ACCAAGGCAATCCAGTGTCTTGTCAGGCTTGACCTTCTTTGCCATTCCGTGTACCTCCAAGCACGATAGTGTATAGAAGTGTTGACACGCAGCAGAAGATTAAGTTGTCGCGCTGTTCCTAGAAGGCGTTGAGTAATTCTTAAGTGGGCTGTGGCGAAGGTTCATCCCATGACAAGAAGGCTCTTCTGGGAGAACCCGTACCTGGCCGAGTTTGGCGCTAAGGTCGGGTCTTGTCAAGGTGATCGTCTGATTCTGGATCAGAGTTGCTTTTTCCCTAGAGGTGGGGGGCAGGTGGGGGACACGGGCGAGATAGGTGGTGTTAGAGTCTTGGATACGGTGAAGGACGAGGCTGACGAGGTGATTCACATCCTGGAGAGGCAAGGTGCGTTCAAGGAGGGCGATCATGTCCACGGCAGAATAGACTGGGCGAGAAGGTACCGGATCATGAGGTTGCACTCTGCAGCCCACTTGGTCTTCTACCTGATGAAGGAGGTTTTCGGAGATGGGTGCCGACCCGTTTCGTCGGGGTTGCTGGACGAGAACAAGGACAGGAGTGACTACTCCGGGATCATCGTCAGAGACGGGGTCGAGCTACGAGAGAAACTGAGGATCGTTGAGGATAGGGCCAACAATCTGATCCGGGCTGGGGGCGGGATCAAGACTTGGACGGACGAGGCTGGTCAGAGACTCTGGCTTCTTGAGGGGTTCCCAGTAATGGCGTGCGGGGGGACACACATCAGAAACCTGAGCGAGATCGGGGTAATAACGGTCAAGAGAGGTAACAAACCCGGATCAGGAAGGGAAAGGGTAGAGATAAGCTTGGTCTAGCAGGGGGCACGTGATAGACCCTGCTAGCCTTTCATCTTCACTTCTCTACGAAGCTCCTTGAGATAGGCTATCATGAATTCGTGCCTCCCCTCGGCGATCTCTGTTGCAGTCTGCGTGTACATCAGCTTCTTCAGCTTGAGCAGCTTCTCATTGAAGTGCTTCAACATTTCGGAGAGTCCTACCCGACGCTGTGCGGCGAATGTCGCTGCTCGATAAACGCCAACGGCTCCCATGGCATCCAGCTTGTCCGCATCTGATAATATCCGAGCCTCCAAGCTAGACGGAGTCCTACCTCCGCTGTAGCTGTGGCTCAATATCGCCTGAGTGATCCTAGCCGTTAGGTTCTGGGGCATTCCGAGCCTCTTCAAGAGTTTTGCTGCCTCTCTTGCGCTCTGGCTGGCGTGGTCGCCCGTCTTGGACCGCCCAATATCGTGTAAGAGCGCGGCTGCGCTTAGCACCTGGAGGTCCGCTCCTTCCCGCTCGCCGATTATGAGGCATAGATTGTGAACCCTTTCCACGTGGTCCCAGGAGTGGCTTCCGTAGCTCAGCGCCTTCTTTCTGGCTTCGTGACCAAGTCTGGTGAGAACGTCCTCCAACCAGGAGACTCTCGAAGACTGCTCAAACGGCTTGACTTATCACTCTATCCACATGCCAAGGCCAAAAGAGGGTTTGGGCCATCCGTACGATGCGGTGTTTTCTTAAATTCCAAGTTCCAGAAGTCTTAGGGTCGATGCTCTGACCTGTTGGGGAAGGTATCTCATCTGGATCTGAAGGAGCTGGTCAAGGGGTTGCAGGCTACTCGCCTGTTATACTGGGAGGATACGTACATCAAGGAGTTTGACGCCTCGTTGTTGAGGGTGGAGCCGGATGGCCAAAAGTACGTCTACCTCATCTTAGACCGCACAGCGTTCCATCCAAAGAGCGGGGGGCAGCCGGCCGATTTGGGGGTGATCTCCGGCTCAGGTTGGCAGGCGAAGGTCAGGAAGGTGATCATGGTCGGTGGGGTCATCGTTCACTGGGTTCAGATCCTCTCTGGGAAGGTTGAAGGCAACGCCGTGAAGGGTATAATCGACTGGGACTGGCGGTACTTGCTGATGAGAAGGCACACGGCCGGACACCTATTCGACCACTGTCTCACGGTTGTAACCGGAACCCCGGTTCGGACGATGGGTTCGTGGCTAGGAGAAGGTTGCAGTGTCAGCTACGCGGGTAAGCCGCCCTCCAAGGAGGCGTTGGAACGTGCAGAGAAGATGGAGCTGGAGCTAATACGCAAGGGGCTTCTGGTGAGGGTTGAAGTGATTCCGCAGAGCGAGCTCATGAGGGTGGCTCCCACAGCCCCCAACATCCAGAGGCTTCCCACGATGGCGGATAGGATAAGGGTCGTCACGATCGAGGGCTGCAAACCCATCCCCTGTGGCGGAACGCATGTCCACAACACTCGGGAGATCGGACAGTTCAAGATCCTAGGCGTCCGAGAGAAGGAGGAAGACTACGACCTAATCTACGACGTCAAATAGACTGCTGGCTGCAGAAAACTCAAGAGGTTTAGTGGTCCCGCGGGAGCGAATCTCAGCGAGTTCTCCCTCGCTTTTGAACGCTCGACAGTCCGGTTTCTGTGTGCCTGATAGGCTGGGTGACAGCCACTTTCAGTGGTCGTCTACAGCGTCTCCACCCGGCTCTGATTGCCGGGCTCGGAAGCTCTACCAGGCTGAGCTTGCGGGATACAAGGGCGCTAGGCTTGTATCTTACCGCGGGTCCGCGGGACGTTTTGACAAGTAGCGGAGAACATTATATAAATATTTTAGGGATTCCCTGGATGCGAGTTTCTCTGGCAGGTTGATCAACGAGAATACGAAGCTGTGCTCCTCTGTTTTGTCCGGTCGGATCTGCCGAGAAGATTTATTAGCGTTGTTCCCGTAAGACTTGCCCACGGAGCAGCCAAGGGGCCTGTAGCTTAGAAACTTGAACTCGAGCTAAAGAGGAAGAGTGCCGGGCTTTTAGGGCTGCGAAGTGACCCGGAAGTCGCGGGTTCAAATCCCGCCAGGCCCGCCACTTCTCGATCGCGGATTCCACAGGCCATGCTGATGCTACTTTATTGTCTGCTGGCCAGTTACTCCGTCGATCTGGACGATTCTGGATTCCCCGGTCTTCTGGTGTGCTACTGTGACTAGGTAGAAGGGTGTGTGGAAGGTTGAGAACTCTGTTATTGCCAGGCTCTCGGTCTTTGTCCGGCTAATCTCGTCGGGCGACTGGCATATCCTGAATTTGAAGACGTTTAGTGCGAGGGAGAGCACAGCGTCCTCCAGCCTCTTGATCCTCCCGGAGTCAATACCAGCGGTCACCAAGACCGCCTGAGGATTCTCCTCAGGTATGCCTGTGGGTATTACTTCGGGCTTCACCTCATTCGCTGACTTGTCGAAGACCACGGTGCCCTCGTTCTGGTAGACTTTCCTCTCGTCAGCCTCTATTTTTACCATGCCGCCAGATGGGGTGTACGAGACGTTTCCGCAGATCACCTCAACTACGTTTGGCTCCACCTGGGCGGCGTAGGAGCTCTTCTTGTAGTACTCCACTGAGTACTGGGCGTGGATCCTGACATACGTCTCAAAGATCTTCTCCACTTTCTGCACGGTTATGAGCTGCTCTGGCCTTGGACCAAACAACCCTCCGATTCCCGAGATTCCCGGGACTCCCGACTTCTTCGTGGGTTCAGCGAAGAGGCTCAGCTTTATCTTCTCCACAGCGCCGCTAGCCGATTCCGGTGTGATTGCTGGCTTGTAGATGATCGATTTCCTCTCACACTTCATCTGGACCTCAGGCATTCCAGGGGGTGCTATCGTAACTGCCGCTGGTAGTGGGGCGCCGCAGAGCATACAGAACTTATTCGCTCTCGTCATTCCACCGCAGCTGGGGCATCTCACACTAGGAGACTCAGACAAAACAATTCCCCAAGTTCGTTCCTATCTTCAACTAAATCTTCTCACATTATATTCCTTTCTCCACGAAAGTGAAGTTTAAGGCTTGAAGCAAAGTTTATTAAGAGCATCATCGTGCTTCTAACGATGGCTCCAGGGTGAGTTGAGGTTAACCGAACCTCGCGGAGACTGGGTTACTCCGGTCTGATGACTTTTAAGAAAAGATCGTGGGAGAAGTAGGCTGATTGATTCCTCAAGTGAAGGGTGGGCTTTCTCTCTTTAGACAACTTGATGGCGTCGAGTCGGAAGTTGAGCTTCTCCCGCCGGAAGTGAAGAGTTAATTTGCGCATGTTTACGGAGGTCTAGCTCGACATGAACCCTCAAAACCAAGAGTTATGGTCTTTGATGAAGGCTTTCTTCAGGGACAATGGACTGGTAAGGCAGCATCTTGACTCTTATAACAAGTTTGTGGAATCGGGTCTGCAGGACATAGTAGACAGTATAGGTGACATTGAGATCGAGGTTCCTGAGTATCCTCTAAAGGTCAAGCTGGGGAAGATTGAGATTCGGCAGCCGAGAGTTGTCGAGGTCGACGGCTCGGATCACAAGATCTACCCCTTGGAGGCGCGGCTTCGGAACCTGACCTATTCGGCGCCGGCTTTCCTCGAGATGTTTCCTGTGGTTGACGGTAGGGAGGGTCAGGTTGAGATGGTCTACATCGGAGACATTCCGGTTATGTTGAAGTCGCAGCTTTGCCCTCTCTCTACCATGTCGCCCGAGGAGCTGATCGCGATCGGTGAGGATCCGAATGACCCGGGAGGATACTTCATAGTCAACGGTTCGGAGAGGGTTATAGTCGCTTTGGAGGACCTGGCTCCGAACACGATCCTGATAGATGTGGATACGAGCGGGAGTAAGCTTGTTTACAGGGCTAAGGTCTTCTCAACGACGGTCGGTTTCAGGGCGAGGATCCAGCTGAGGATGAAGTCTGACGAGGCGCTCTACGTGACGATGCCGGGCGTCCCCACCGAGATCCCACTGGTGATTGTGATGCGGGCGCTTGGCTTAAGGTCCGATAAGGAGATAGCAGAGATGGTATCGCTTGACCCTCGGGTTCAGGATCAGCTGGAGGCGTCCTTCGAAAAGGCTATGGGCGTCGTGACTGTCGATGAGGCTATAGTGCACATCGGTAACAGGGTCGCTCACGGTCAGATCATCGACTATCGGCTGAAGAAGGCTAACGCGGTGATAGACAAGAACTTTCTGCCGCACATCGGTCGCGATGAAACCTCTAGGAGGGAGAAGGCACAGTTCATGGGGGAGATGGCTGCGCGGGTCATAGAGCTTAAGCTCGGAATCAGGAAGCCCGATGACAAGGACCACTACAGGAACAAGAGGTTGAAGTTGGCGGGTCCGCTTCTCGGCGACCTTGTCAGGATGGCGTTTAGAAATCTCTGCAGGGACATAAAGTACCAGTTGGAGAGGATGAACATTCGGCGGAGGGAGCTGGTGATCTCCGCCGCTGTTAGGCCAGGTATAATAACTGAGCGTGTACAGCACGCCTTGGCCACGGGCAACTGGGGGAGGGGAAAGGTGGGCATTACCCAGCTGCTGGATCGGACGAACTACATTTCCATGCTCAGTCACCTGAGGAGGCTTCAGTCCCCGCTGAGCCGAAGTCAACCGAACTTTGAGGCGCGTGACCTACACCCCACTCACTGGGGGCGTCTGTGTCCGAACGAGACGCCCGAGGGATCGAACTGTGGCTTGGTGAAGAACCTCTCGCTGATGGCATCTACCTCTGTTAGCGTGGATAGGCGAGAGGTCGAACAGGTCTTGCAGAATCTGGGAGTGGTCTTTGCTGAAGACGCGGATGTGAGCCTGCGCTTGACTGGGGCTAAGGTCTTTGTTGACGGTCGACTGCTCGGGTTCTCTCGTGACGCGGAGTCCCTGGCAAGGTCGTTTAGAGAGGGTAGGCGGAGGGGAGAGATATCCTCCGAAGTGAACATCACGTGTTACTCGGAGGGTTCGGGAAAGGATGCGCGGTTTGAGGTGTATGTAAACTGCGATGAGGGTCGGGTTAGACGCCCCCTGGTCATTGTTGATGGAGGGAGGCCGAGGCTCAGCTCGGATCAGCTCAGTAGGCTGTCATCTGGGGAGTTGAGCTGGAGGGACCTCGTTAAGTCTGGGTGCATCGAGTACCTGGACGCGGATGAGGAGGAGAACGCTCTTGTCGCCATGTCCTTCGATGATATAGGTCCATCATATACTCATGTGGAGATCGCGCCCTACACGATACTCGGGATATGCGCCTCAATCATCCCCTATGCTGAGCACAATCAATCTCCCCGGAACTCGTACGAGGCGGCGATGGCTAAGCAATCCTTGGGTATGTACACGACCAACTACTTTAACCGGGTCGACTCTCGATCCCACGTCCTTCACTACCCGCAGCTTCCCCTGGTCAGGACCAAGCCGATGGAGATCGTGAGTTATGACAGCCGCCCAGCGGGCCAGAACTGCGTCGTGGCAATTATCTCGTTCGAGGGATACAACATGGAGGATGCCCTCGTCTTTAACAAGTCGTCAGTTGAGAGGGGCTTGCTTCGATCGACGTTCTATAGGATTTACGAGGCTGAGTGTCGACAGTACCTAGGCGGGTTAAAGGATAAGTTCGAGAGTCCCGAGTCTGGGCTTCGTGGTTATCGTGGAGAGCAGTATTATCGTTTGATGGAGGATGACGGTGTCGTCGGGGTGGAGTCGAATATCGGTGGAAACGACGTTCTGATCGGCAGAACAAGCCCGCCGAGGTTTCTTGAGGAGTACAAAGAGTTTGAGGTCAGGGGGCCGACGAGGAGGGACACCTCGATTAGTATGAGACCATCTGAGGTAGGGACCGTTGACGCGGTCTTCATCTCCGAGACGGTTCAGGGAAGCAAGCTGGTCAAGGTCCGGGTCAGGGATCAGAGGATCCCGGAGCTGGGGGACAAGTTCGCGTCAAGACACGGACAGAAGGGTGTTATAGGAATGCTTGTTTCTCAGGAGGACATGCCCTTCACAGAGGAAGGCGTCGTCCCAGATATCATAGTTAATCCCCACGCTATTCCTTCGAGGATGACGATTGGTCAGTTTATAGAGTCGGTCGCTGGTAAGGTTGCGGCGCTCCAGGGGAGATTTGTCGATGGGACTCCCTTTGAGAACGAGAGGCAGGGCGACCTAAGGCGGGCGCTGGAGAGCTTGGGTTTCCAGCATGGTGGTAGAGAGGTCATGTACAACGGCATAACCGGCGAGAAGTTTGACGCCGATATCTTCATTGGCGTTGCCTACTACCAGAAGCTCCATCACATGGTCGCGGACAAGATGCACGCGAGGGCTCGTGGGCAGGTTCAGATGCTGACGCGACAGCCGACGGAGGGCAGGGCTCGGGGAGGCGGACTGAGGTTCGGGGAGATGGAGAGAGACTGTCTAGTCGGCCATGGTGCTGCTCTGTTGCTGAAGGATCGACTGTTGGAGGAGTCGGATAAATGCGTGGTCGATATCTGCGAGAAGTGCGGCTATTTGGCTTATTACGATTACAAGCAGAGGAAGCATGTCTGCAAGATCTGTGGAGACGAGGCTACGATCTCTCCCATTGCAATGTCATACGCATTCAAGCTTCTACTCCAAGAGTTGATGAGCCTCTGTGTTGCGCCTCGACTGGTTTTGAAGGAGAGGGCCTGAGATGTCTGTTGAAGAAGAGCCTCACAAGGTGCTGGGCAGTCTAAAGTTCGGGATACTATCCCCTCATGAGATCCGGAGGCTATCCGTGGCGGAGGTCCAGACAGCCGATACCTATGATGAAGACGGAGCGCCGATCTCGTCTGGGCTCATGGATGGTAGGCTGGGTACGTTGGAGCCGAGGCAGAGGTGCAGGACATGTGGGAACACCGCTGCCCGGTGTCCGGGGCACTTCGGGCATATTGAGCTCGCCGTGCCGGTTATCCACGTGGAATTTGCCAAGCTCATATACATGCTGATAGGTTCCACCTGCAGGAACTGTGGGCGCGTGTTGCTAACCAGCGAAAAGGCCGCTGAGTGCAGGAAGCGGTTGGAGGAAGCGAGGGCTACGCTGGGCACAGTGCCGGATGATCTTTTTAAGGAGATACAGAAGGAGGCGAGGAAGCGACCTGACTGCTCATTCTGCGGCGCGAAGCAGTACAAGCTTACGTTCAGCAAGCCCACGTCTTTCCATGAGGTGATGGAGGAAGGGGCGCGAAAGCTGACACCGAGCATGGTTCGGGAGAGGCTTGAGCGGATGACCGACGACGACCTCAGACTGCTCGGACTCGATCCTTCTGTCGCGAGGCCAGAGTGGATGGTCCTCCAGGTTCTTCCTGTCCCACCTGTGTACGTTCGTCCGTCTATCACCCTCGAGTCAGGAATCAGGTCCGAGGATGACCTGACTCACAAACTGGTGGACATTATCCGGATCAACCAGAGACTGAAGGAGAACATCGAGGCGGGGGCTCCGACCCTGATAATCCAAGACCTGTCGGAACTCCTTCAGTATCACGTCACAACGTACTTCAACAATGAGTCGTCAGGGATTCCTCCCGCTCGCCACCGCTCCGGTAGAGCCTTGAAAACGCTCTCGCAGAGGCTGAAGGGAAAGGAGGGTAGGTTTAGGAGCAATCTCTCGGGCAAGAGGGTTGATTTCTCAGCGAGAACGGTGATCTCACCCGACCCGAACCTGGACATCAACGAGGTCGGCGTCCCGATGGACGTGGCGAAGCGCTTGACCGTTCCGGAGAAGGTTACCTCTTGGAACCTGGAGGGGCTGAAGGATGCCGTTAGGAACGGAGCAGATGCCTATCCCGGGGCACTCTATGTGGTCAGACCGGATCAGAAGAGAATAAGACTGGAGTTTGTGGCGGATCGGGCGAAGGTTGCTGAGGGGCTCTCACCCAGCTTCGTAGTCGAACGCCACCTGAGGGACGGGGACATAGCCATCTTCAATAGACAGCCATCGTTGCACAGGATGTCGATCATGGCTCACCGCGTCCGCGTTCTTCCATACAAGACCTTCAGGCTTCATCTGTGTGTCTGTCCGCCCTACAACGCGGACTTTGACGGAGACGAGATGAATCTCCACGTGCCGCAGAGCGAGGAGGCTCAGACCGAGGCGAGGCTCCTGATGCGGGTTCAGGACCAGATCCTCTCTCCGCGCTACGGAGGGCCCATAATCGGGGCGATAAGAGATTTCATAAGTTCCGGGTACCTTCTCACGAGCAGCTCCACACTCCTTAGCAAGGAAGATATTTGCTATCTTATGGCTGCCTCGGATTATGAGGGCGAGCTGCCCAAGCCTACGAAAACGTTCAACGGACAGCCTATGTGGACTGGCAAGCAGATATTCAGCCTCTTCTTACCGAAGACCCTCAATTACGTGCTGAAAGCGAGCATCTGCCATCAGTGCCCGAAGTGCCTGTTAGAGAAGTGCCCATACGACGCGTACATTGTTGTTAAGGATGGGGAGCTGGTCAGCGGGGTTGTGGACAAGAACTCGATTGGCGCTGAGAGGTCGGAGAGCCTCTACCACCGAATAGTCAAGGACTATGGTACCGAGGTCGGTCGGAAGTTCCTGAACTCGATTTGCAGGTTACTTACTGCTTTCATTACAATGAAGGGCTTCACCTTCTCCCTCGACGAGCTCGACCTCTCGAAGAAGGCAGAGGACCGGATACACTCGATAATAAGGGATTCTGAGGACAAAGTTCGCGGTCTCATCAGGGAGAAAGAGGAGGGCACTCTTCAGAGGTTACCCGGTCGTACCGACGATGAGTCTTTGGAGATCTACATAATGAACGAGCTGGCGAAGGCTAGGGATAAGGCGGGCGACACAGCGGACGAGTGCTTCGGAATGGACAACCATGGCATAATCATGACGCGGACCGGCGCCAGGGGCTCAAGCCTAAACATTGGTCAGATGACTGCCTGTGTTGGTCAGCAGTCTGTGCGTGGGAAGCGAATAGTCAGGGACTACTATGATAGGGCTCTCTCTCACTTCGTCCATGGGGATCCGAGTCCAGAGGCACGTGGCTTCATCAATAGGAGCTACAGAGATGGGCTGAGCCCGGCTGAGTTCTTCTTCCACGCCATGGGGGGTCGGGAGGGATTGGTGGACACGGCGGTGCGCACTCAGCAGAGCGGGTATATGCAGAGGCGTCTGATCAACGCTCTGGAGTACCTGAGGGTCGAGTATGATGGGACCGTTCGGGACGCTAAGGGGGATATTATACAGTTCCTGTATGGTGAGGACGGTGCCGACCCGGCGAAGAGCGATCATGGGAAGGCCGTTAACGTGAGTAGGCTTGTGGAGAGGATAAAGATCGTCCAGCCTGAGGGTCCTGCGGCTTCGAAGGAGTATGTTGAGGGGCTTCTTAAGGAGGTTTCGGGCGAGCTTACGCCTGTGCTGATCCAGCAGTTGAGGCGCAGTATAGCCAAGGCTAAGCTGAGCCGTTCAACTGCGGAGAAGGCTGTCTCAACCGCGTTGGAGGCTTACAGGAAAGCGCTTGTCGAGCCTGGTGAGGCTGTCGGGATCGTCGCTGCCCAGTCAATAGGTGAGCCTGGGACGCAGATGACGCTGAGAACGTTCCACTACGCTGGGGTTAAGGAAAGGAATGTCACGCTTGGTCTGCCCAGACTCATCGAGATCGTGGACGCCCGTCGCCTGCCCTCAACTCCCACGATGTCGATCTACCTTGATCACGAGCACGGGGCGAGCAGGGAGAAGGCGAGGGAGGTGGCGCGGAACATATACTTCACGAACGTCGAGGATGTCGCCAAGACTATCTATATCGATCCGACTCTAGCCTCGGTTGTGATCAAGTTGGATGAGCAGATGATGGAGGATAGGGGTATTACGAACGAGGATCTCGAGAGGGCGCTTCATCTTCCTCACTGTGAGGCTCCCAAGGTGGGTGAGGGGATAGTGGTGATCACGCCGAAGGAGGCTGGACAGAACGTTCTCAGACGAGTGCTCGACCGAGTGGCGTCGATTCACCTGAAGGGCATCCCTGGAATAGACCGGGTTCAGTTGGTGGAAGAGCGTGGAGAATGGACCATCCAGACGGATGGGACGAACCTGCCGAGGATACTCAGGGTCCTAGGCGTCAGTCCTACGCGAACCTTCACCAATCACATTCACGAGATCGCTAGGACACTGGGGATCGAGGCTGCTAGGAACGCTATAATAAAGGAGGCGATGGGGGTCTTGGAGGAGCAGGGGCTGGACGTGGATATCAGGCACGTGATGCTCGTAGCAGATGTGATGACATCTACTGGTGAGATGAGGCAGATAGGTAGACACGGGGTCAGCGGGGAGAAGGCCAGCGTGTTGGCTAGGGCGGCTTTCGAGATAACGGTTCCAACCCTTGTGGAGGCTTCTGCCCGGGGGCAGACGGATGTGCTGAAGGGCGTTTCAGAGAATGTGATTATCGGTCAGGGTATACCAGTAGGGACGGGATTGATAGAGCTGTACATGGGCAGGCCGCAGGGAGTGGAGAGTTCGGGGTTAGAGGCTCAGGCTGGCGGGGCGGAGAAGAAAGATTCGGAGAAGAAAGATTAGCGTTGGAAAAGATTTATCAGGAGTCCTTAATGTATACGTGTGGCATTCGTTATCAAAGTTCGAGTCGTACTAGCTCTGGCTGAGCGGTGTTTAGCGTGGTAGAGTTCGAGAGAGCAGTGCTCGTCACAATGAAGACCGGTAAGCTCATCTTCGGCTCCGAAAGCGCTGTCGAGGCGGCGAGGTCGGGCAAAGCAAAGATGATAGTGGTCGCTTCTAACTGTCCGGAGCCTGTGAAGGCCCGCATTAGGGCGTATGCGGCGCTCTCGGGGGTTCCGGTTCACGAGTATAATGGATCGAGCTTGGATCTGGGCTCGATCTGTCAGAAGCCCTTCATTGTGTCTGCGATTACGGTGAGAGAGCCTGGAGACTCGGATATCATGAAGTTGGTGCAGAGTTAGAATGGCGAGCGGCATCAGGATAACGAGTGACGAGATGCGTTTCATGGCCCTTCTCGAGAGCGTGACGGGGGCCGTGGCTAGGGATTGTATCATCGACGACAAGGCGGAGCGGGTTATATTCGTGGTTAAGCCGGGGGACGTCGGCCTGGCCATCGGAAGGAAGGGGTCGAACATAAAGATGTTGATGCGGATGACGAACAAGAACATTGAGGTAGTCGAATTCGCGGAGAATCCAGTGGAGTTCATCAAGAACACATTCGCGCCGGCTCAGGTTAGAGAGGTTAGAATAACCGAGAAGTCAGACGGGAAGAAGATAGCCGTTGTGACGGTTGAGCCTCGAGACAAGGGCGTTGCTATAGGTAAGAACGGGAAGAACGCCGACAGGACTCGATTCTTGGCGAAGAGGTACTTCGAGATAGACCACGTAATAATAACGTAATCCTGCTTCCGCGAAAATGTGGCTGGGAACAGAAACAATAATATACTGCCTGCTAGCTTTTCAGTGCCGGGTCCGAAGGGAGGAAGCGTGTAAGTATGGGTGGGAAGTCCCCCGGGGGCATGTTCTCCGGGCGAAAGCTTGAGCAGAAGCGTAAGCACTTCAGGTGGAAGTATAGGGGTTTCAAGAGAAGGGCGCTCAAACTGGACGTGAAGGCTGATCCTCTCCAGGGTGCCCCGATCGGGCGGGGGATAGTTCTTGAGAAGGTCGGCGTGGAGAGCAAGCAGCCGAACAGTGCAATAAGAAAGTGTGTGCGTATCCAACTCATCAAGAATGGCAGACAGGTAACGGCCTTCCTCCCTGGTGACGGCGCTCTCAACTATGTGGACGAGCACGACGAGGTTCTGGTCGCGGGTATAGGCGGTTCTCGCGGAGGTGCAATGGGCGACATACCCGGAGTGCGTTTTCAGGTTATCTCGGTGAACGGGGTAGCCCTCAGAAGCTTGGTTGAGGGCAAGAAAGAGAAGCCCGTGCGGTGAGTTTGCCTGGTTTTCGCCGGGCTTTTCATTGACCAGTTCTTGTAAAATTGAGTTGTAACCTGTGCATTCTCACTACTTGGTATTTTGGTTCCCAGTCTCCTCGGTCGTCTCACGCGACGATATGAACTCCCTAAGCCTCTCTTCATATTTGATGAGTTTGTGAGACATCCAGCTTAGCTTAATGATCGCGGCTCTTGTCTCCTTTGGAGAGGAGGCTGTCCCAACCCTTGGGTTTTGGTTGAGGGCAAGGTCGTGCACGGTCTTGAAGTCAGCCTCAAAATCGCGGCCTAACAATCCTTTGTTATCCCTAGTGAAGGCGGATATCCAATCGCTTGTGCTCAGAACTGTTTCCTTTTTCTCGCCGAGGAAGTTCTCCTCAAAGTTCGAGAGTGATTCTGATCTGTCTCTGGTCGGTTGACCAGCTAGGAGGTTTATGGCTTCAACGCATCGAACAAGCGTGTTTATGGCTTCCTCAATGGCTTGTTCAAACTTTCCGTCCATGAAGAGCAGGTCCATGGCTTTGGCGTTCTTGTGCGCTGCCTTAATCATCTCATACGAGGAGTGTAGATTGTCTGCGCCACTGGGCTTGGAAGAGTCTATTGTGTCTTCTTCCCCCAACTCGAAGCCCGAATAGTCTTCCCAGCGACCTATTTAACATCCAATGTATGGGCGGTTCTTATCGTGTGAGGGTTTGGAGGTGGACTCATCTGGAGGAAAGTGCCACCCTCTCCATCTCGTCCCTCTTCTGAACGGCGTAGCTTTTGCTGTCCCTCTCGCTGGCGGCTATTAGCTCGTCAGCCAAGCACTCGTCGACGGTCTTCTGTCCCCCGATCGAGGCTCTGCGTGTTCCTTCGGTGATGAATCGCATCGCCAAGTCGACGCGCCTTGTCGGGGAGATGTCCACCGCGTGGTGGTACACGATCCCGCCGTAGCTTATTCGAGTCGTGTCTTCGCAGGGCGCTGAATTTTCTATGGCACTGACTAGGACTTGGATGGGGTTCTTGCCCGTTCTGAGATGTATGATCTCGAAGGCGTTCTTTACTATGCTAAGTGCCCTGCTCTTCTTGCCTCCGCACTGTCCGTACCTCATCATCTCGTTTGCGAGCTTCTCGACGATGCTGATATCCGACTTCCCAAACCGCCTGTGCTCGTGCCTCCCGCCGCTATGGGCGGTGTAGACCGGCTTCAGGTTTATGTAACGCTGGAGGCCTCGGTCGCCGACTTGGATACCGTCGAATCCCCACTTCTCGAAGAGCTTTATGCTCTCATTCTTTGCCTCTGCCATCGTGATCCCTGCGTGATCGCTTTGAGCGTGTTTTGGCAGATCGTTGAACCCTCGGTTCCGATATAAACTTTGTCTCTGAGGGCGCTGAAGTGCCAGACTAACACTTAATAAGGGAATCTTTTACTCAGATAAGGCTGATATTCGATAGACGCCCAGCAATCGTTTTGATGGAGGGTTGGAGTTGAGCGAGAAACCACACCTTAACCTCGTGGTCATCGGGCACGTCGACCACGGGAAGAGTACATGTGTAGGCCATCTTCTGCTCCTGACAGGGAACATTTCGGAACGTGCGATAGCGGAGCACGAGGCTGAAGCCGCAAAGTACGGCATGAGACTTGAGGAGGTCAAGTTCGCTTGGGTCCTTGACAAGTTCAAGGAGGAACGGGAGCGTGGGATGACTATTGATCTATCATTCAGAAAGTTCGAGACTGGGAAGTACTTCTTCACGATTATAGACGCGCCGGGGCACAGAGACTTCGTCAAGAACATGATCACCGGTACCAGCCAGGCCGACGCCGCCTTGCTGATCGTGTCGGGGAAGAAGGGCGACTACGAGGCAGGGATCGGTCCCGGCGGGCAGACTAGAGAGCACGTGTTCCTGGCTTGGACTTTGGGTGTGCGCCAGATGGTCGTCGGAATCACGAAGATGGACGACCAAACCGTGAAGTGGAGCCAGGAGAGGTATGAAGAGGTGAAGGACGGAATAACTGACCTCCTCAAGATGGTAGGATATGACGTTTCCAAGATACCCTTCGTTCCGATCTCCGGCTGGACCGGGGACAACATGAATGCGCCGAGCAAGAACATGCCCTGGTACAAGGGTCGGACGCTTCTTAGCGCCTTCGACACGTTCACTATTCCGTCAAAGCCTGTCGACAAGCCCCTTATGCTGCCCGTTCAGGATGTCTACTCGATCACTGGGGTTGGAACGGTCCCTGTCGGAAGGGTGGAGACCGGTGTGATGAAGGTTGGTGAGACGATTGTCTTCATGCCGTCCAACGCGAAGGGCGAGGTGAAGTCGATAGAGACCCATCACGTCCAGATACCTCAGGCTGGCCCGGGTGACAACATTGGTTTCAACGTGAAGGGCATTGCGAAGACGGACATACACCGAGGTGACGTTGCGGGGCACCCGAATCGGCCGCCGACAGTGGCGAAGGAGTTTCTCGGGAGGCTGATAGTGCTGTACCACCCAACCGCAATCGCTCAGGGATACACCCCGGTTCTGCACGCGCACACGGTGACCGAGGCGACGAAGTTTGTGGAGCTGGTTTCGAAGATCGACGCGCGGACCGGACAGGTGGTCGAGGAGAAGCCTGCATACCTGAAGGCCGGCGACGGTGCCGTCGTGAGACTTCAGCCGCTTCACCCGATCGTTGTAGAGTTGTACTCGGAGATCCCGGAGCTAGGAAGATTTGCGATAAGGGACATGGGGACAACTGTCGCCGCGGGGATCGTCACGGAGATCACCCAGAAAGCCTGATCCCTTATCACTTTATTCTTGCGGTATCTTCCTCCTTTTCATCTCGACGAAAAAGCTTAAACGCAGCCGCCCTTTTCTTTGTAGAAGCTGCTTAGAGAAGTGATGGCGATGGTTCAGAAGGCCCGGATCAGGCTTACGAGCACCAGCCACGGTGAGCTTGAGAAGATCTGCAACGACCTTAAGGATATTGCCAAGAGGACAGGCGTCAAACTAGCCGGGCCGATTCCGCTCCCAACCAAGCACTTAGTTGTTCCAACCAGAAGGTCCCCGTGCGGTGAGGGAACCCATAGCTGGGACAAGTTTGAGATGAGAATTCACAAGCGACTTCTAGAGATCGACGCGAACGAGCGCGCGATGCGTAGAATAATGCGCCTAAGAGTTCCTGACAGTGTTTATGTCGAGATCGAGCTCGTTTAAGATCCAAGTCAATCCGACAAAAATTTATATGTCCTCCGGTTTCCATGGTACCGGAGCCCTGGTAGTACAGTCCGGTCACGTGGAGGGAGGGTTCCCTCCCCGCCAGAATAGTATAGGCGGCTGTCGCCCGCCCAACCCGGGTTCAAATCCCGGCCAAGGGAAAGGCATGACGTCTTTCCCGCCGAAGGGCGCCACACTTGACCCGGGTCGGCGAGCTGCCCTGCTCACGATCCGCAGTACCGAATGTCGTTAGCTTAATACCGTAATCTTTTTCTTGGGATTCAGGTACCTGACTTGGCATAGGTATTCTGCCAACCAAGACTTCGATCCATACGGAGTGGTCGGTCCGTGTCCGTTGAAGAGCTTCGAGCGGTCCGTGAGGCTGAGCTTCAGGCGCAGAGGATTGTCGCGGACGCTGTCAAGGAGGTAAACGTGGTTAGGGAATCCGCCAAGCGACAGGCGAAGGAGATTGTTGAGGAGTGGAGAGCTCGTGCAGCGAGGGATGTGGAGGAGCTTAGGTCGGCGATCCTAAGTGAGGCGAAGAGGGAGGCTGAGCGTACATTGGCGGAGGCTGAGGATCGGTCGAGGAAACTTGAAAAGGATGCTTCTTCGAGGAGAGGTCAGGCGATAGAGCGTGTCATGAAGGAAGTTTTGGGGCTGAGCTGAATTGCCAGGAGGCGTTGAGAAGTTAACGAGAGAGATCCTGAGGTTGGCAAGGGAAGAAGCAGATGCCATCATTAGAAAGGCAAAGTCGGAGGCTCAATATGCGCTTGAGGGTTCTAGAAAGGAGGCGGAGAATGAATACAAGACTGTTCTCGAAAGAGAGAGAGCCAATTTGGAGATGGAGCGACAGCAAGTGATTTCTGACGCGGTGCTTCGGTCACAAAGCCTCATACTTGAGGCTAAGGAGAAGCTGATCGTGTCCGTCTACGATGAGGCCTTTGGCAGGATAAAGAATTTCACTTCTTCTCCTAGGTATGAAGATGCGCTAGTGCGGCTGGCGAGTCAGGCGCTTTCGATGGTGGGTTCGAGCGACGTTGAGCTCCTAGTAAATGAGGCTGATGCCAAGAGGCTTTCTCAGTTAATGCTTAGGGAAATCGGGGGGGCTCGTCGGCTTGCTTCGGTAAAGGTGTCTTCAACTAGGATCAAGGCTATCGGTGGTGTTGTCGCTAGATCCTCAACTGGTAAGATAGAAGTTGACAACACGATTGATGGAAGGTTTTCGATAGCAAGAAACACGCTGCGGACAGAGATTTCGAAAATGCTGTTTGGCGGTGATTCGGTCTGAGATTAGTTGTTATCGGCGACAGAGAGACGGTCGTTGGTTTTCGCCTAGCCGGGGTTGTTGACGGTTACGTAGCCGAGACGCCTGAAGAAGTGGAAAAGGCTTTGGATAGGACTCTGTCCGATCCTCAAACAGGATTGGTGATTCTAACCTCTTCCGCCGCTGACAAAACGCGACGCTGGGTTGAGCTCTTGAAACTGAGTCCACGGCCGGTGTTGGTTGAGATTCCGGACAGAAAGACCGCGAAGATGGAACGTGAAGATCCGCTTAGATCCTTCATAAGAAGGGTTGTTGGGATAGACATATTGAAGGGCTATTGAGTTGTCTGTGTCAGGCAAGATATCATTCATTTCGGGGCCAGTCGTGACGGCTTCTGGCATGACTGGAGCGACTATGTACGAGATGGTTAGGGTTGGTGACGAGGGCCTGATAGGCGAGATCGTCAAGTTGGACGGTGAGTCGGCGACGATCCAGGTTTATGAAGAAACCGCTGGGATCAGGCCTGGTGAGAGAGTAGAGACCTTGGGGCGGCCTCTCTCAGTTGAGTTGGGTCCTGGGCTGGTCGGAGGCGTTTTTGACGGTATTCAGAGACCCCTCACCATGATCCGAGAGAAGACGGGAGATTTCATACGACGTGGGGTTGAGGTTCCAGCTCTTGATCGTGAAAGGAGTTGGCTGTTCACGCCAACGGTTAAAGGGGGGGACAAGGTGTCCGGGGGCGACGTGCTTGGGTATGTTGAGGAGACCAAAGCAGTGAAACATCTGATCATGGTCCCCCCAGGTGTTGCAGGGAATGTTCTGAAGGTCTTTGGGACAGAAAAGTGCCGTGTTACGGACACAATAGCCGAGGTTGAGACGGAAGGTGGAGAGCAATCGGTTAAACCGCTTCAGACTTGGCCTATAAGGGTTCCAAGACCTTTCAGTGAGAAGATTGGAACTCTGACTACGCCGTTGGTCACTGGCCAGAGGATAATTGACTTGTTCTATCCGATCGCCAAGGGGGGCACGGCCTCGATTCCCGGCCCATTTGGGTCGGGCAAGACCGTCATGTTGCAGCAACTGGCGAAATGGTGTGATGCCGATCTAATCGTCTATGTTGGCTGCGGAGAGCGAGGGAATGAGATGGCTGACGTGTTGGAGTCTTTTCCCCAGCTTGAGGATCCTCGGACTGGGGAACCGCTTATCAACAGGCTTGTCCTTGTCGCGAACACTTCCAACATGCCTGTTGCGGCGAGGGAGGCGAGCATATACACTGGGATCACGATTGCGGAGTACTTCAGGGATATGGGACACGATGTGGCTCTTATGGCTGACTCGACCTCTAGGTGGGCTGAGGCCCTTCGGGAGGTGTCTGGTCGCCTCGGTGAGATGCCAGGTGAAGAAGGCTATCCGGCGTATCTAGCATCGCGCCTAGCGGACTTCTACGAGAGGGCTGGAAAGGTCAGAGCGTTGGGTAGACCGAAGAGAGAGGGGTCTGTTTCGGTCATGGGGGCCGTCTCTCCGCCTGGAGGCGACTTCTCCGAGCCGGTTACGCAGGGCACTCTTCGCATCACAAAGGTCTTCTGGGCGCTCGATGAGCGGCTTGCTCGTAGGAGGCACTACCCTGCAATCGACTGGCTAAGTAGCTACTCACTCTATTTGGACGGAGTGAGCGACTGGGCTTCGCGAAACCTCTCGCCTCTCTGGAGAAAGCTTCGGGATGATGCGATGGCTCTGCTACAGAAGGAGTCTGAGCTGATGGAGATTGTTCAGCTTGTAGGTCCGGACGCTCTCCCGGAGCGAGACCGCCTGGTCCTGGAGGCTGCTAGATACGTCCGCGAGAGCTTTCTGCAGCAGAGTGCCTTCCACAAGGTCGATACCTACTGCGCCATGGACAGACAGCTGAAGATGCTGCAGGCGATCATGGAGTACTACAGGCTGGCTAAGGAAGCCTTGGAGAGGGGCGTCAGGCTGGAGCATATCGTTTCACTTTCCTCGCCGAAGGCTCTTCCGAGGATGAAAATCGTCGAAAGGGAGGAGTTTGAGGCGTTCTTGACTAAGTTGCGAGAGTCGATGAGAAAGGAGTTCGAAGAGATCACCTTGAAGGCTGAGGCCTGACAGACGTGAGTCTGAGCTCTAAGCGGTACTTGACTGTAAAACAGGTATTGGGCCCCCTTATTGTCGTGGAGGGCGTCGAGGGCGTTGGTTTCGGTGAGTTGGTGAAGATCGTCTCACCAGAGGGTGAGGAACGGAACGGGCAGGTGCTTGAAATAGGTCGTAGTCTAGCCCTAATCCAGGTTTTCGAGGGGACGACAGGTCTCGACACAGAGAAGACCGCGGTGAAGTTTACGGGTGAGACGATGAGTTTTCCGGTATCCAGTGATGTTCTAGGTCGAGTTTTCAACGGTGTAGGCGAGCCTATTGACGGAAAACCCATGCCGCTTTCCGAGGAGAAGATGGACGTAAATGGTTCTCCAATCAACCCTTGGGCAAGGGAGTTCCCGAAGGAGTTTATTCAGACCGGAATATCCGCAATCGACGGAATGAACACTCTTGTGCGTGGTCAGAAGTTGCCGATATTCTCAGCCTCAGGTCTTCCCCACGGTTCCATGGCCGCTCAGATCATCAGACAGGCCAAGGTGTTGGGCACGGGCGAGTCCTTCGCCGTGGTTTTCGCTGCTATGGGGATCACCTTCGAAGAGGCGGACTTCTTCATCGAGAATCTTAGGTCGACCGGGGCTCTGAGCAAAGCTGTTCTTTTCCTTAACCTGGCGGACGATCCAGCCATTGAGAGAGTGATCACCCCCCGAGTGGCGCTGACTGTTGCTGAGTACTTGGCGTACGAGTATGAGATGCAGATCCTTGTGGTTCTGGTGGACATGACGAACTACTGTGAGGCACTAAGAGAGATCTCGGCGGCGCGGGGAGAGGTACCGGGCAGGAGAGGCTATCCAGGGTACATGTACACCGACTTGGCTAGGATCTATGAAAGGGCGGGGCGGATCCATGGTAGGAAGGGCTCGGTCACGCAGATTCCGATTCTGACCATGCCGCACGATGACATAACCCACCCGATCCCTGACCTGACCGGATACATAACAGAGGGGCAGGTGATCCTGAGTCGTGACCTGCATCGAAAGGGAATATACCCTCCCATTAACGTTCTCCCCTCCTTGTCTAGACTGATGGCGAGAGGGGTAGGCGAGGGAAGAACCCGAGAAGATCACCTCCAGCTGCAGTATCAGCTGATGGCGGCTTATTCGCGGGGCACTGATCTGAGGGACTTGGTCACGATAGTGGGTGAGGAGGCTTTGACAGAGTCGGACAGGAAGTATCTCGCGTTCGCTGATCTGTTTGAGAGGGTGTTCGTCAGTCAGGGGATCAACGAGAACCGGGAGATAGAGCGAACTCTCAATCTGGGTTGGAAGGTGCTCGCCATGCTTCCTGAGGAAGAGCTCACGATGGTCGACCCAAGGATGATTCAGAAGTATCATCTGTCGCACAGAAAGGTGTAGAATATGCTGTTTCCGACTCGAATGGCAAAGGTGCGGGTCGTGATCCTCTCCCGATCACGGGAGGAAGTTGTCCGCCGTCTGCACGAGCTGGGAGTGACGCAATTCATCAGTTTCATCGATGAGTACAGGGGAACCGGAGTTGGCGAGCTCGTGGAGATGGACTCGCCGGGCGAGTTGCTGAGGGATTGTGTGGGCCTCAGCCTTCGCATCGGGCATGTTATCGATGCGTTCTCGGCTGTAGAAGGGACTCTTGCTGCGTCCCGCCCGAAGCCACGGGAGATCCCCTACGCTACTCCCGATGAGCTGGTCAAGGCGGCTGAGTCAAGGCTGAGTGAGGTAGAGGGGGTACTGAATGATGTTGAGGACCGGCTGGGCAAGCTGAAGTTTGAGGAGGACAGGCTAGCCAGGGTGCTTGATCTTTCTGAGACTCTGAAGCCGCTTGGGGTTGATTTGGACCTGTTGAGAGGCGGTCCTCTGACCTACACGACTGTGGGGAAGATCCCTCCTCAAAGCGTGGCGAGAGCGACCGGTGAGATGTTCGAGGCTACGGACGGACGAGTTGTCTGGAAGGCTGTTGTCGTTGACGGGGAGAGTCTACTATTTGTCACGATGTTGAGCCGGGACAGGGAGAAGGTGTCTTCCATCCTGCGGCAGTATGATTTCACCCATGTCGAAGTGCCAGAGGCTGAAGGAGCCGTCGACGAAGTGTTAAGCGGTACGAAGAGCAGCTTGGAAAAGCTGCGGGTCGAGAGGGAGGGTCTTTACAAGACTCTTCAGGACCTCTCGAAGGCTCATAGGGAGGATCTTCTGGTCCTGAGGGAGCTGCTTGAGCTTGAAAGAGAGAGGGAGGAAGTAAGGAGGTTCCTAGTTCGGACAAGGAATACCGTCGTGTTTGAAGGCTGGGTTCCCGAGAAAGATGTTGGGAAGCTGACCGGAGTTCTCGACGAAACTGCGAACGGAATGTATGTCCTTTCGAAGCTGGAGTCGCATGGCAACCCGACAGACCCTCCCACCCTCTTGGAGAATCCAGAGCCGGTACGGTCCTTTGAGATGCTAACCGAGATGTATGGTTCTCCGAACTACCGGGAGATCGATCCGACCCCTCTTCTCATGTTCTCTTTCCTAACCTTCTTCGGTGTGTGCTACGCCGATGCGGGCTACGCGGTGCTCTTGGCGATCGCGTCTCTCGTTATGCTGACGAAGTTTAGAATGTCCGAGGACTACAGGCGGCTAGGAGTTGTCGTCCTTCTGCAAAGCGTTGCAGCTTTTATAGTGGGCGTGTTGAGCGGGTCGTTCTTCGGAGACCTGTTCAGGATCAGGCCTCACATTGTTCAGCCGCTGACGAACCCCATAGCCTGGCTAGTGGGTTCCTTGGAGATAGGGATCGCGCATCTCTTCATCGGCTACGGTGTCGGCGCCTGGATCTATCTCCGGAGAGGAGATGTGATAGCGGCTGTGTTCGGTCAGATATCGCAGATCCTCTTTATGGTCGGGGGGATAGTCTTTACGATAAGCTTCTTCAAGCTGATGCCTATCAGCGAGTCTGTCGTTTTGATGGCTAAGATCTTGGTGGTGACCGGAGTCGTGTTCATCTTCTTTCGAACTGGGATACCGAACGATGTTGGTGCTGTGGTGAGGGGCATCCCCACCTGGGTGCTCTCGATCTACGGAATGGTGAGCGGCATTCTGGGTAATGTTTTCTCCTACTCGCGGTTGATGGCGCTATGTCTGTCCGGGGCTGGACTTGCGATGGTGATGAACTTGATGGCGGGCATGGTGTGGGGGGTGCCGATTGTAGGTCCGATCTTGTTCACACTGATTCTAGTATTTGGGCACCTTTACAACGCTTCGATCAGTTCGGTCGGATCGTTTGTCCACTCGCTCCGCCTTAACTTCTATGAATTCTTCGGAACATTCTATCAGGGCGATGGTAGCAAGTTCGCCCCGTTTAGGGCTAGGAGGAGCCTAACCAAGTTGACGGAGGTGAAACGATGATTGAGATGACTGAAGGTCTGGCACTTGCGGCGATTGGGGCTGGCTTGGCCATCGGAAGCTCGGGTTTGGCGGCCTCGATGGGCGTTGGCATCTGTGGTGCTGCCGGCTGTGGAGTGATCGGTGAGCATCCCGACAAGTTCTCCAAGATACTGGTGCTGGAGTTTGTTCCTGGAACACAGGGCGTGTACGGCCTGCTGGCGGGATTGCTGATCTTGCTGACCACGGGGTTTTTCGGGGTTCCTAAGCCCCTTACGACCTACATGGGTATCGCTGTCATAGGAGCCGCTCTCCCGGTCGCTATCGCCATGCATTCGTCCTACTGGCAGGGAGTCACGGCGTTGGCTGGCATCGGTGCTGTTGTGAAGAAACCTGAGGATTTCGGTCGTTGCGTTGTCATGGCTGTCATGAGCGAGACCTACGCATTGTTCGGGTTGCTCGGGACTGTGCTGATACTGTACGCTCTGGGACTGTTTGCGTAGAGACAAGTTGCCGGGGGTGGAGCTATCGATCGGACCTTTGGATATCGATCATCTCCTAGGCCTCGCTGCCGTTTGCTTAGTGGTGCTCGGCTTAGTGGTGACATTCAGAAAGTTCAGACCGATGAAGATAGTGCCATACATCTTCCCTTCATCGTATGCTAGAGGGCTTGAGGCCAAGTTGCTGAAGACTGGGCAGATCCAGGAGCTCGCTGGGTCTGAGAGCTTTGAGAGCTTCGTTGAGATCCTGTCTCGGACAGGCTACGGACAGTACCTGAGGGGAGCCAAGAGCTATTCGGATGTGGAACGGGTCCTGAGCCAGAGGTTCGTTGAAACCTGCCAGTCCGTCTCTGAGACTTTTCTCAGAGGCAAACGCGCGCCTCTCGACGCGTATCTCAGGAAGTGGGACATCAAGAATCTCAAGTCAGTGGTCAGGGGAGTGTACAATCACCTAGAACCAGCTGAGACACTCCAGATGATCGTTCCCGTCGGCGGGTTGAGTCTCGTGCTCCTTCAGAAGGCTGCGGAGGCTAAGGATCGCGAGTCATTGTCCTCAATCTTCCGGGGCACAGAGTTCGGACCTCTCCTCGAGAAGCTGGCTGTCGAGTACGGTCAGAAAGGCTTCATAGCCTTCGACTCGGCCCTCGATAAGCTCATGTTCGAGGCGATGGACACAGGGTTTAGGAAAGTGCCGGCTCTGGAAAGATTTCTCGGAGCGTGGAAAGACCTAACGAACATTCAGACGGCGATTCGTGCAAAGACCGAGGGTTTGTCTAAGGAGGAGCTGGCGGGTCTGCTCTTGAGTGGTGGGAGTGTCCTCTCTGGCTCGAGGGTGAGAAGACTGGTTGAGGCGGAGGGGGTGGAGGAGATCTTGAACGCCATAGCGCTGACTCCCTATTCGGAGGTTATCCGAGAGGCTGTGAGGAGATGTGACGAGTGGAAGTCTCTTGTCCCTCTTGATGTAGCTGTCAACGAGATTCTCGTTGGGAAAGCGAAGGAGATGGGGGCGGAGCCAGTCGGCATGGGAGTGGTCCTGAGCTACATCATCGCTTTGGAGTACGAGATCGCCCTGATCAAGTCCATCGCTCGGGGTAAGGAGGAGGGATTGGGAGCCGAGGAGCTGGCGGCTCGGATAGTGGCTTGGTGAATGTATGTCGCTTCGACACATGGTTTCGCCGACGAAGATGGTTCTGATCCGGCTGAGAAGGAGGCTCGGGGTCACGAAGAGAGCCCACGAGCTGCTCGAGGAGAAGAAGAACGCGCTGATCATTGAGTTGTACTCGGTGCTGCGCCAGCTGGCGGGCTTGAGGAAAGAGGCGTACGAGAACCTCTTAAAAGCTTATCGGGACCTGGTCGATGCTGAGGTCAGGCTGGGGGAGGGTGACCTAAAGAGCGTCTCCTTGGCCGTCAGACCCTGCCCCGAAGTGGGTCTCAAGACTAGGAAGGTGATGGGGGTAGCTGTGCCTGTGTTGTCGATCGCAGATCCTAGGAGGCCCCTGTCGGCCAGAGGATATGGTGTGGTGGGCACCTCTCCGGTGGTCGACCAGGTCGCCGGGGGGTTCGAGGAGGCTCTGAGGTCGGTGGCTAGATGGGCTGAGAGCGAGGCGGTCATCAGAAGACTAGCGGTTGAGGTAGAGAAGACGAGAAGGAGAGAGATGGCCCTTGACAAAATAATTATACCTCGACTTTTGGAGTCAATCAAATACATTGAGTTTTGCTTGGAGGAGAGGGAGCGGGAAGACCTATTCAGGTTGAAGAGGACAAGAGAGAGAGCGGAAAGAGGAGTCCATGCCATTACCTCATGAGGTAGATAGGCGAAGGAGACAAAAAAGAGCCCTTTTCACGTTTGTGGCTACTGTCTTCGCTCAGACAATGACGGCTCTCGGCGTTGTGGTGTTCATCTTCTCATTTTTCAAGCTCGATACAATGCTCTTGGGGTCTATCATGTTTGGGGTTCTTGGTTTATCCTCCGCCTTCGTGATCTACCTAGTCAGACCACTTTTGAACAAGTTGGGATACACAAAGTTCTTTCTCGCTTCTGCGATCGTCTCTGGGATGTTCAGCGCGTTTCTCGCTCTGAGTTATGTCCTTCGGTTTGAGGTGTGACAAAAGGGCAGACTGCCAAGCATGTAGGTTTGCTTGGTGGTGTGGACTGCCGCGTCTGAACCAGTTGTCTGGCAAGAGTGGCGGGCCCGGCGGGAATCGAACCCGCGACTTCCGTCCGACTGCAGCCAGTCGGAATCCGGCTCCGAAGGCAGACGCCTCAGTGGCAATTGCCACGAAAGTCAGCGCCCTATCCTGGCTGGGCCACGGGCCCCTGACACTGGAGGGAGTTGTTGTGCTTAAAGGAATTTCCTTCTCGGTCCATCGTTGACAAAACAGTCAAAAAGTGAGCGCGGTGTGAAAAGTTATTTACATCTGGGGTTAAAAAGTCAGGGAGGGCACAGAGATGTCCGAGACACACCTTCACGATCTGAAGTTTCGCCTCATGACGATAGAGCTGCTCCGTACAGCGAAGAAGAGTTACACCTACAGGGATCTGTCCTCACGGACAAACCTGCCGGTAACAGTGCTTAGTCGGTACGTGAAGGGGCACGTTCTCCCAAGCACAAAGAGGGCGAAGAATATATGGTCGGTGCTGGAGAACATCGTAAACTTGGCGCAGGAGCTCCAGAGGAGGATCAAGTTCGACGATCTCGGGTACTTCGACAACACCACAATAGTGACCGATATCGCCTTGCTCAGCCAAGCCGCTCAGTCCGCCATGTCTAGGTTCGCGGGTAAGCGGATAACCAAGATCCTGACGGCGGCAGTTGATGGGATTCCCCTCGCGACGGAGGTTGCGAGCGCGCTTGGGGTCGACTTGATCATCGCGAAGAAGACTAAGGAGGTGGGTGTTCAACAGTTCGTTGAGGAGACACTCATACCCGAGAACTCCGCGGTCGTGATGTCCCTGTATATACCGAAGGGCGTTATCAAGCGGAGGGATAGCGTGCTTATAGTAGACGATATCATCCGAAGTGGAGAGACCGAAAGGGCGCTTGTGAACTTGGTCCTCAAGTCAAAGGCTGACGTAGCTGGCGTGTACGCTCTCGTGGCGATTGGTGATAAGTGGAAGCAGGCGATTGAACCGCTCAGGGGTGTCCAGACTGAGATCGTGTTCTCGGTGAAATCTCCCCGGTAGTTTTCGGGTTCCTGTGGGTCGCGTGGAAAAGCGTCTTTCTACTCACTATGCTCTAGCGCTTTCCTGACTGCTTTCGGTGGGAACACGCCCTCCTCGGTTATGATCGCCGTGACGTACTCGGGGGGCGTCAAGTCAAAGGCTGGATTCAGAACCTTTACCCCATCGGGGGCTATCCTTTGACCGTATATGAACAAGATCTCTCTGGGGTCGCGTTGCTCTATCACTACGTCGTCAGGCTCCGAGTCTAGATCGATGGTTGAAGTCGGCGCCGCCACATAGAAAGGTAGGCTGTAAGCCTTTGCAAGCACCGCTAGGCTCAGTGTTCCTATCTTGTTGTATACGTGGCCGCTTCGGAGCACTCGATCGGCACCAACGATCACCTTGTCTACCATCCTGTTCTTCATGACGTAGGCTGCCATGCCGTCGGTGATCAGGGTCACTGGTATTCCCTCGTTGATTAGCTCGAAGGCGGTCAGCCTAGCCCCCTGAAGTAAGGGTCGTGTCTCCGTTGCGATCACCTTGATCTTCTTTCCCTCTTCGACCGCCGCTCTTATGACTCCAAGCGCGGTTCCGTACTCGACTGTGGCGAGGGCTCCAGCGTTGCAATGAGTTAGTACAGTGTCTCCGTCTTCGAGAAGCTTAGCGCCGGCGCGGCCGAGCCTCCGATTGGTCTGAGCGTCGCTTTCAGCTATCTCCAAGGCTTCGTCAAGAACGACGCTTTTTAGGTCACCTATGGCTCCTCGGGTCTCCCCAACTCTCCTTACGACTTGGTCCACAGCCCAAGCGAGATTTACCGCGGTTGGTCTCGTTGACTTCAAGAGGATCGCCGAGTCTCTAAGTTCTATAATGAGCTCTCGTCTGTCTTTCGCCTTCGACTGTGAGGCTGTTAGGGCTAGGCCCAGCGCCGCAGCGGCGCCTATTAGGGGGGCTCCGCGGATCCTCATGCTCTTGATCGCCTTAGCTACGTCCGAGCAGGTTTTGAGCTTTAGGAAGACGAGTTTGGCCGGCAGCTGAGTTTGGTCTATGGTCACGACAGCGCCGTCATCCCATCTTATCGTCCTCAAACTGTTACCTCCTTGTTGAGAAGGCTTGCAGCACGGTCTCCGCGGCGATTCTTGCTGAGCTCTTTAGTTCGCGTGTCATCTCGGTGCCGAAGTCTACATTCTTTGGCTGAATCGCTAGTAGAATGACCTTCGCGTCTATCGTCTGTCTCATGAACTGCGCGAATAGGCTCAGCGGAAGGGAGTGGGTAGAGACACCGAGACCGACGATCTGGTCGGGAGTGACAAGCCTGATCTCACCTGGCGGGGTGTTCATGTCGGTGGCATCTACCATTATAATATGTGTTGGTCTCGACTTTTCTATCGGTCCGATGAAGTTCTCGGGTACCGTCTCGCACTCGTAGAGCGCAACATTAGGCGGCACCCTCTTCCGTAGCCTTTTCACGACGTCGAGTCCCACGGCATCGTCCCGTCGGAGAAAGTTTCCTATCCCCAGCACTGCAACCTTCTCGGCTCCTTTTAGCCACGCTCTGAGATCCTCCGTCAGCGTCAAGGGATGTCGCCACTGAGTTCTAACGATTCAACCGATGGCGATTTAATCTTGGCTTTCCTCCGATCGTGGTATTGTCTGATTCAGTCCCGCACAGGAATGTTCTAGGTGAAGATTCGATGCTCTGTCTTTGGAGGGCGTCATCTTGCCGGTCTCGGGCATCCGAGCCTCTGAGATCTCCTCGCACAGAGTCGTTTTGTACTAGTGCATATTGTAGTTGTCGGTGTCTTGAGAGGGTTTGGAACCCTATTCGGCACCAACTATTAAATCTAACCCGGCGGTGACAGAATTACTCTTGGCGTGGGCAGTCTGATGCAAAGGGCAGAGGTGGAAGCCGTCCTGAGGGACGATAGGGTTATCGTTACTGCGCGTGAGGAAGCAGATACCCTCTTCGAGAATGGTTACGGAACCTTCGATAAAGATAAGAAAGTTCTGACGCTCTCGAGCGTTGAGGCGCTTTATCTCCTTGTGGAAAAGAGAGCCAAGATTCTTGATGAGGGGAGCGGGTGTGCTCTTGGTCTGTCCCAACTGGTCGACAAGTTCATGGCTTCGGACGAGATCGTCTGGACCAAGTACCTGATCTACCAAGATCTTAGGAGAAGAGGTTATGTGGTGAGGGATGGTTTCGGGTACGGTGTGGACTTTAGGGTCTACGAGAGGGGTGGGTTCGGGGAGCAGGCGGCGAAGTACATTGTGTATGGCATTTCCGAGGGGACGCCGACCCCGATAGACCGGATCAGGGATGTCATGAGGTTCGCTCAGAACATGAAGAGGGACCTGATACTGGCAGTGGTGGATCGCAGGGGGGAAGTCGTCTACTACTCCATCTCGCAACTAACCTTCTAGCGAATGCTGGGGCATGTGGACATTCTTGAAGTTCTGTGTCTGACCAGACCTGTAGACTAGCATTCGTTTGGTGACTCGGCTCCGCGCGTGAGGAGCAAACCGTTAAGATCATGTTCGGCTATTGTCTTGTCAAGATCTAGACTGAGGCGCGTCACAATTGTCTGAGCCGACGTTCTCCATCCCGCGGGGGATGAAGGACATCGAACCTGTTGAGATGGAAAGGAGGATCTGGGTACAGGATAGGATACTAGATGTCTTGAGAAGGTACGGCTTCAAGATTGTGGAACCTACGCCAATTGAGAATCTCGAGACCCTGGAGGCCAAGTGCGGCCCGGACATCAGGAGCGAGATATACTGGTTCAAGGACAAGGCAGGTAGGAATCTCGGACTCAGGTTCGACCTGACGGTTGGAATGACCCGGATGGTTGCGAACCGTTTTGATCTACCGGAGCCTATTAAGATCTGCGCCGTGGCTGGGATGTGGAGGTACGACGAACCACAATTCGCCCGGTACAGGTTCTTCCACCAGTGGGATGCCGAGATCTATGGTTCGGCCGAGCCCGAAGCGGACGCCGACGCCATCTGCGTCGGGATGGACGTGCTGGAGAACGTCGGTCTGAGGGAGTATGAGGTTAGGATAAACAACCGTAAGCTTGTGGAAGGTTTCCTTAGACGAATCGGTATCACTCAGCTGGACCAGGTGGAGAGCGTCATCAGGGTGGTGGACAAGCTTAGGAAGATTCCCAGAAGCGCCTTTTTAGGCGAGCTTAGGAAGACGGGTCTTGAAGGATCAACACTTCAAAGGGTATTGGATTTTGTGGAGGTGAGTGGTGAACCCGACGAGGTTCTGTCCAGATTGAAGGAGTTTCTTGGGGGAGACGAGGATCAGGCGATGAGAGGCTATGATGAGCTTGTCAGACTCTTCGATGTTCTGGAGGGCTTCGGACGGGTCCGCAGGTGCATCCTAGATATGAGCACCGTGAGAGGAATCGGCTATTATGATGGTATTGTTTTCGAAGCGTTTGACAAGGGGAGCGAGGACATCGGCGCGGTCTTTGGAGGCGGTAGGTATGATAAGCTCTCTCAGATTTACGGGAAGAGGGACATCCCAGCCACGGGGGTGGCTGGAGGAATAGAGAGGCTTATGATCTCCCTCGAGAGGTCTTCCGCTATGCCTGGCTTGCCGAGTGTCCCGAGGGTCTTTGTGGCCGCAGTGAACGAAACGTCGCGAAGAAAGGTGTGGGATATCGTTCAGAGGCTCAGGGACAAGGGCTATTCGGTGGATTTCGATCTCAGAAAGAGATCTCTGAGGGGGCAGATGGAGTACGCTGACTCAGTGAAGATACCTTTCGTGGTCATCGTTGGTCCGAAGGAGATAGCCCGGGGCGTGGTCAAGGTTAGAGATACGGCGAGACGCAGCGAGGTTGAGGTTGAGGTAGAGAGGATTAACGAGGCAGTTTCTGCTTCATCCTAGATGGGACGTTGGCTTTTCGATTTACGGCAAATGCTTTACAGCCCGATCCAGCCTAGATTATCAAGTTGGGTGGGAGGGGTGTCCGATAGGATTAAGGTTGGAGTCTTCTCTCCAAACGACCCAAGGCCTTGGGTGCGCGAGGAGAACATCAGCCTTATGCTCAGTCATGAAGCCTCTCTGATCAAGGTTCTGCGGGAGAATGGTGTCGAGGTGGTTCGGGGAGGCGAGGGGCTGCCCAGGATGGATCAGGTCGCCTGGAACACGAGTCTCGTTAGAGAGCACGTCCGAAGGATCGCGAGGGGGAGGCCGGACGTACTCATAGTAAACCAGGGGTCTTGGACGTTTCCGTACGACTCGGTCGACGCTGTCAAGGCGTTTATGAACGAGACAGGTGGCATCGCGAGAGTCGTGATGTTCTCGTATAAGGACACGAAGGTTCCGGGGTTGGTTGCTGGGATGGCTGCTGGCGGAGGTTTGAGGAGGATAGGAGTGCCCTTCGTGCAGTGCTATGGGATCATCGATAAGGACCCGAAGGTCTCGGGGCAGTTGATGCACCTGCTTAGCTTCTATAAGGCAAGATCGAGGTCCGCTGAGGCGGTTAGGAGAGCCATAGCCGCGCTGAGGAGGCAGAAGTACCTCGCGTTAGGCGGCATGTCCCTAAAAATGCCGACGACGACCGCCGATGTCGATCAGTGGCAGAAGCTCTTTGGCGTCACATACGAGGCTCTAGACCAGTCCGAGCTCCTTGTCCGCGCCTCTAAGTTAGTGGGCTGGTCTGGTAAGCCGGGTGAAAGTGGTTACAAAGTCCGAGATACGAGGGTTCGGAAGGCTCTGAAGTTCATAGTGGACGAGAAGCACGGGAAACTTGACTTCTCTAGGGAGAAGCTGAGATCATTGGGAAAGTTCGTGTATCAGCTTTCAATATACTACGCTATGCTCGACATCTGCGGTGAGTACGGGGCTACCTTTGCAGGAGTTAAGTGCCAAGACGAGCTCAGCTCAAGAGACTGCACAGCCTGCCTGGCCTCTGCTTTCCTCAGCAATGATGTCGGGCCGGACGGTAAGAGGAAGAGAGTGATCCCTGTGGCGTGTGAGAACGACATGGACTCTGCGCTGACACAGCTGATGATGCACCTCCTAACAGGTAAGCCGGCGGGATTCGGTGATTTCAGGGATGTTGAGGATGGCGTGCTGACAATCGCGAATTGTGGGCAGCATCCGCCGTACTTCTTCGGCGCCCCAGATGGTGATCCGGTGGAGAAGCTTGATTCGGTTGAGTACATGGGTCAAGAGATCTTCTACGCCGCCGGAGGTGCGTCTGTGAGAGGTCGAACGCCCGGTGGTCACACCATGACCGTCGCCAGGCTGGCGAGGGAGAACTTGAGGTATCAGCTTATCGCCACGGTGATAAAGACCATCGACGTTGAGCCCGATGAGCACGAGAGGTACAACTCCTCTTGGCCCCTGATTCGTGGTAAGATCCCGATACCCGATGAGATTCTGATCGGGGTCTGGCCGTGTAACCATCTGGGCTTCACTTACAGAGACCTCACTCCGCAACTCGCTGAGATGGCTCATCGACTCGACATCGGGT
>Ga0315280_10002213_pt1 | contig 31812 bp, 30 predicted proteins | sample YL17G06_40_MG_FD_203697 | JGI IMG/M metagenome (GOLD analysis project Ga0315280, IMG submission 203697) | Sediment microbial communities from Yellowstone Lake, YNP, Wyoming, USA - YL17G06_40 | ecosystem: Environmental > Aquatic > Freshwater > Lake > Sediment | place: USA: Wyoming | collected... | reverse complement strand
CTTCGGCCAAGCCATCCGCAATCACCGCGCTTTGGAGAAAACGATCCTTGAAATGCGCAAACTATCGCTCAAGATCCTTCAAACCACCACGAAAGGAGTCCCCAGCAGGAAACGGGGCAAGTAAGAGAATACCAATATGCTGCACGGACATCACTCAGGGGGGCTTAAGTCAGTGCCATTCGTAGCTGTCCCGTTATTTATTTGCAATCCTTGAACGTTTGGGATTTCAACACCGCCCACTCGGTGCAACCAGTCACCGCCGCTATGTCCACCCAGACGGCCGCCGAACTACAGTTCCCGCGCATCCCGGCCTGGATATCGGCCGCGGCCTTCTCCGCAAAATTCTCCGCGATATTGACATGTCGCCAGAGGACTTCAAAGAGCTTCTGTAACGCGCTCAAATGGTTGCCGACCGGCGCGTCTGCCTGATGCAGGAGCCTGTTTATCGCGCGCAGGTATCTCATTGACCGCACCTTCATGGTTGTTTTTACTTCACGACATAAACGAATGACATCCCATCACGACCGGATAGAATCTCAACATGCTCGAACCCAACCCAAGCCCACCGACAAGTCTTGCCGCATCGCACCGGTTCCTGGCCCTGCTGCTGGCGTTGTTCGTCGGCAGCGGTTGTGCGGCGTTGATTTACGAAATCGTCTGGTTCCAGTTGCTGCAACTGGTGATCGGTTCGTCGGCGGTGTCACTGGGTGTGTTGCTGGGAACCTTCATGGGCGGGATGTGTCTGGGCAGTCTGGCCATCCCGCGCATCATCTCCGGGCGTCAACATCCCCTGCGCGTTTATGCCATCCTGGAGCTGGGAACCGGGATCATCGGGATCGCGGTGTTGTTCGGGATGCCGTATGCGGGCCGACTGTACGTGGCACACGTCGGGCACGGTCTAGCGGGGATTTTGCTGCGCGGGGCGGTCTGCGGGGTCTGTTTGCTGCCGCCCACCTTTCTGATGGGCGCGACGCTGCCGGCGATTGCGCGGTGGATCGAGACGACGCCGCAAGGGGTCTCGTGGCTTGGGTTTTTTTACGGTGGAAACATCGCGGGGGCCGTGTTCGGTTGCCTGCTGGCCGGATTCTATCTGTTGAGAGTCCACGACATGGCGACGGCAACCTATGTCGCCGCGACGATCAACGGGTCAGTGGCTCTGATCGGTCTGAGTTTGGCAACCCTGACGCCGCACCGCGCGCCGGCCGGCGACCCAGCGCAAGATCGCGCGGCCCCTGCGCCGGGTTCCTGGCCGGTGTACGTCGCGATCACGCTGTCAGGGCTGTGCGCGTTGGGCGCCGAGGTAATCTGGACGCGCCTGTTGTCGCTGATGCTCGGTGCGACGGTTTACGCCTTTTCCATTATCTTGGCCGTGTTCCTGCTGGGGCTGGGGATCGGCAGCAGTGTCGGGTCGTTTCTGTTGCGCGGGACCGTGCGGCCGCGAATCGCGCTGGGCTTCTGCCAAATGCTTCTGGCCGCCGCGATCGCTTGGACTGCATACATGCTCGCCAATTCCCTCCCCTACTGGCCGATTGACCCCTCACTCTCCATGAGTCCATGGATCAACTTCCAGATGGATTTGATGCGTTGCATTTGGGCCATCCTGCCGGCGACGTGCCTGTGGGGAGCGAGTTTTCCGCTGGCGCTGGCGGCGGCCGCGTCGCGCGGGCAGGACCCAGGACGACTGGTCGGGGGAATCTATGCCGCCAATACGGTCGGCGCGATCGTCGGCGCCATCGGGTTCAGCATACTTCTGATCGGCTGGGTGGGCACCCAGCAGGCCCAGCGACTGCTCATTGGGCTGTCCACTGTGGCCGCGCTCTTGATGTTTGCGCCGCTCGTCTGGCCAGTCCAGGCAAACGGCTCGTCCGGCAGCCGGCCCAGGAAGTTTGCACTCAGGATCGTCGGCGCGGTCTCGTTGGCCGGCTCGATGGGGCTTGCGGCTCTGCTGGCCTGGTGCGTGTCCGCAGTTCCCTGGGCGTTGGTCGCCTATGGCCGCTATCTGCCGACCTGGACTCTCCCGGCGGGCATCCTTTACGTCGGCGAGGGCATGAACGCCTCGATTGCCGTTTCGGAGTTGGAAAACGGGGTATTGAATTTCCACGTCAGCGGCAAGGTGGAAGCGTCGAGCGATCCGCGGGATATGCGGCTGCAACGGATGCTGGGGCACATCCCGGCGCTCCTCCACCCCAAGCCTCGCTCGGTGTTGGTCGTGGGGTGCGGATCGGGCGTCACCGCCGGGTCGTTTGTGCCGTACCCCGACGTCGAAAGAATCGTCATCTGCGAAATCGAACCGTTAATCCCCAAGGTCGTGGCCGAGTACTTCGGCTATGAGAACTACGAGGTCTTGCGCGATCCGCGCGTCGAGGTGGTTTACGACGACGCCCGGCATTACGTCCTCACAACGAAAGAGAAGTTCGACATCATCACCTGCGACCCGATTCATCCGTGGGTCAAAGGCGCCGCCACGCTCTACACGAAGGAGTACTTCGAGATGTGCGAGCGGCATCTGAACCCCGGCGGAATGGTTACCCAGTGGGTCCCCCTGTACGAGAGCAATGAGGGCGTGGTGAAGAGCGAGCTGGCGACGTTTTTCGAGGTCTTTCCCGACGGGACAATTTGGAGCAACGACGACAAGGGAAAGGGCTATGACGTCGTCCTGCTCGGTGAGGCCGATCCGATGGAGATCAATGTGGACGAGCTGCAACAACGGCTGGATCGCGCTGATCATCTGTCTGTGGCGAAGTCGGTCAAGGACGTGGGATTTGGGTCGGCGGTGGATTTGCTGGCGACCTACGCCGGGCAGGGATTCGATTTGGGGCCTTGGCTGAAGGACGCAGAAATCAACCGGGATCGGAACCTGCGGTTGCAGTACCTGGCGGGAATGGGGCTGAATTCCTATCAAAGCGAACGCATTTACGACGACCTCTTGCGCTATCGCAAGTTTCCCGAGGACCTCTTTGTCGCCTCGGAGCCGCTCATACAGGCGCTGAGGAAAGCGCTCGAACGACCGAAATCGAGCCAATGATCTCGGCACCGGCGCGGAAGACCCCGGTTTGGCACTCGATCCAACCGCGCGAGATGAAGCATGAACGTCAGAGCGAAAAGGTGGTCTTGGTTTGGACTGATGTTTCTGAGCGCCAGCGCCTGGGCTGGCTCGGAGTTTCGGCCGGGTGAAGTCTGGCTCGACACCGGCGGCAAGCCGATCCAGGCGCACAGCGGCGGCATCCTGGTCGGCGGCACCTATGCGGGCAATCCGATTGTCGGCCAGACCCAGGCGCTGGCCGATCAGGCGTTTTTCACCTGCCTGGTCCGTGGATATGCGCCCGCAGGCATTTGTTATCTCAGCGCCTTCAATGACTGGCGGACTCGCGATTCAAATCTGACGGATCGCCCGACGCCGATGCACAGGCCACCGCGGCGGCGTTTTGGTCGGCCATTGACACGTGGGCGTCCGATACAGGACGGCTGTTTATCTACTTCATTGACCACGGTTCCTACAAAGGACAGACAGGCCAATGGTCGCTTCGTCTCAACGCCACCGAATGCATCACGGCCGCCGCTCTGGATTCGCACTTGGATGGATTGCAGTCGCGAACCAACTGCGACGTAGTCCTGATCGTGGATTGCTGCTACGCGGGCGGATTTGTTCAACGATGCAAAGCCACGACCGGTCAGCGCCGGCTGGTCTTCGCGGCGACAACGCCGACGAACTATAGCATTTTCACGCCGCCCAAGGGCGCCGATTCCTTTTCCTCGTTTTTCTTCTCGTTCGCCATCCTGGGCAATTCGCTCGCCGACAGCTTCGATTGGACCAAAACGATTTTCCAATCCATGGGGCGTCCTGCCGGTCAGGACCCGCAGGCCACCGCCGACGGCGATGACGACTGGGACAAGTGGGACCGCGCCATTGCAAGGAACTACGTGTTGGGCTGCCGGCCCGCCTTTGGCCTGAACGCCCCGACGATTCTCTCCGTCGCAACGACGCAAACCATTCTGCTCGGGCGGCCCACGACGCTCTGGGCGCGGCTCGACCCGGCGGTGGCGGCCAAAGAGGTTTGGGCGGTCATCATTCCGCCCGACGTGCAGTCTGCGCCCGGCCAGCCGGTGACCTCTCTGACGCGCGTCAATCTGACGTATATCGCCGCGGTGAACCGCTGGCAGGCCGTTTGGACGCCGGGGCCTTCGCATCGCTGGCGCTGCCGGATTGTCTATTTTGCGGTGAGCGAAGACTCATTGAAGACGCGCCTTCTCGCCACACCGATGACCTCGGGCTTGAATGTTTTCGCCACGTCCGTCCACGTCCCCTGGCTACTGTTCGAGTGAGCGGCGTTTCCGGTCGCCGGCGGCAGTTTCTTCCTTGATGGACGCCGCGCCACTGTAAGTCTCGTTCCCGTTCTGTAAGCGGTAAAAATCCATATCATCTAGGTGAGGATGCCATCATCCCCACACAGTCTGTCGGAGGAGGAAGGGGCATGGAAAAGCAAAGCACCAAAGGGGTCAACCGACGCGAGTTTCTGAAAAAGGCGGCGGTCGCCCGTCGGCAACGTCGGCCCAAAGAACGAGTCAAAAAGTGCTCACAGCAAAGACGGCGAGCAAGCAACGGCCATACAAGCTACTGGAACGCGACGCCCGCCAGGATAACTCATTTTATCCTTGCGATATCCTTATCACGAATCTTCGCTCGTTCTTCGATGGATAATCTCAAAAGGAGGCCTTCCATGTTCCGTTCATTGGCTTGCGCGATGTTTGCCTTGGCGATTTTGACCAGCAGCGCGCCGGCCCTCGATGTCAAGGCCCAGATCAAAAAAGTTGATGCCGAGAAAGGTGTTCTTGTTTTTATTGCCGGCGGACAAGAGCGGACCGCGCGGGTCGCCCCGGATGCTAAGATATGCGACAGCGATGGGAAAGAACTCGCCGAGGGTCTCAAATCGGCGAAGTTGGTGGAAGGCGCCGCTGTCGCTGTCACGGTTGAACCGGAAGGGGGCAAGCCTGTTATCAAGGCAATTCAGATTGGAAATGGAACCGCCGCGCCGGCGAAACTCACAGCACCGCTGCCCAAGCTGGACACATCGGGGCTAAAATCTCTGATGGACATGGGCAAGGAGGACGAATACCACGGCTTCAAGGGCGGCTTGTATCCGGACGGCGGGAACGAGTGTCCCGCCGCTCACGAAAAGGCCGGACTTGCGTTGGCCGGGCAAGTTCGGCCGCTCGATGCCAAGGGCCAACCCAGTCCGGATGGCAAAATTGTGTTGCTGGCGATTGGGTTCAGCAACACGGTGCAGGCTTTTGCGGGATTCATGCAGGTTGCCGGACGGGACAAGGAGATCAATCCCCGTCTTGTGCTCGTCAATGGCGCGCAGGGCGCCCGGTCCGCGTTCATGATTCAGAATCCGGACGATCACTCCGTTGGCGAGGCCTATTGGAAAACCTGGGTGCCCGATCATCTGAAAGCCCAAGGCGTGACTTCCGCCCAGGTTCAGGTCGTCTGGCTCAAGGAAACCGACGCAACCCTGAGCCCGGGGCAGTTGCAGGCAATGGGAGTCAGCCACTATGAGTCGCCGCTCAGGCAGGGGTTTCCCAAAGGGGCTCAAACCCTGCAAGCCGAGCTCGAAAAAATCGTCCGCGTTTTGCCCAGGTTCTTTCCCAATGTGAGACTCGTGTATCTTTCGAGCCGCTCCTATGGCGGGTGGGCCCTGAGAGAGGGCAACAGAGAGCCGTTTTCCTACGAGACCGGTTTTGCCGTGAAGTGGCTGATCGAGAAGCAAATCAAGGGCGATCCGGCGCTGAACTATGACGCGGCCAAAGGCAAAGTCGAGTCACCGTGGCTGAGTTGGGGACCCTATCTATGGGCCAATGGCGACCGGAAACGGACAGACGGGTTCAGCTTCGTTTTGGATGACTACCGCGAGAATGACCGGATGCATTATTCGCCGCAAGGCCAAATCAAGATTGGGAATCTGATGGTACAGTTCTTCAAGAATGGCACGACGACCAGGCCATGGTTCCTTGGAGAAGCGAAAGGCAGTGCGCCATGACTCGAAAACGAGGGGAGAGCTTACTCATTTCTCGGTTCGGATTGCATCAATGCGCCCTGGCTCCACGCGGTCTGACCGTGTTTGTCCACGCATTCCACCCGCACGAAGGGCAGCTGGGAGGTGTCCAGACGTTTCGGGTCCCGCATGATGACCGCCTCTCGGAGACTTCTCCCCGGTTTGGCTTTTACCTGAACGACTTTTCCAACGGTTGACAGTGCCCGGATCACCTTCACCGGCGAACATCGCACATGCACATTGCCTTCCGTATCCAAGAAGACATCTTTCAGCGTCGGCCCACTACTGAAATAGAATTGGCCGTTGCGCAGAGCCTTCAGGATTTCCTCTTCGGTCAGGGCCGCGGCCTTGACCATCACCCAGCCGCCCCCGGCCTGCTCGTCGGGACGGTGAGTATCGTCCGCCGCCACTCCCAGCACAGGCCGCGATTTCCGTAGCAACCGGTCCCAGTACATCTCAGAGTTGCCGCGGAGACCTTCACTGCGCGCAGTGGCGTTGTTGAAGACCTCCACCGCCGGCAGAAAAGTCAAATCCTCCAGAACCGCAGTACCATTGAGGCTCCAGTGGGGATGGGCCAGAAAAACGAAGGCCCCTCTGTCCCACCATTTCTTGACCGCCTCCGACAGGTCCTGTCCCTCTTTCAGCCGCTGGTCATAGCCGGGACCCACCACGATAAAATGTATCGTTTCCTCACTACGTTTCGTATTATACTCCATCCCCGGGAGAACCCGGAAATTGGGCTTGTTCAACTGCTCCAGGGGATAAACCAGTGGTTTGAAGGTTTTCTTATCTTTTTCCTGGAACCCGCCAATGTGGTCGGTTAGAGCCACGAAATCGTAACCTTTCTTGCGATATAACTCTGTGGTCGCCACCGGGTCCAGTTCGCCATCGGACAAGGTGGTATGGAGGTGGAGATTGCCCTTGTACCAGTTTCCCAGTTCGTGAAATCCTCCGAAATTATACCGCGTGTCCACCCGGGGCATTTTCTCGCCCGGGTGTGCGGCCCTTCTTTGCGCCGCTGTCATGGATGCACATCCGCTGCATAGCAACAGAGTGCCAATCAGCCCCCAGCGATAGATCATTTGCATGACCAGAACCTCCTGATCGGACATTGGCACGGCGTTGCGACCGTATCACTTGTCGAGTTTGACCGTGCTTGCAACGATTATGTGCTCTTCCAGTGTTGGACGGGCAAGGTATTTTCTTTGTGACGTGGAGGTAGTGTCAAAAGTTCTATGAAAAATGCGGCGCACGAGTAGGTCCTGTGGTGTTGGGAAGATCGGATTTATCGCTTTTTGAACAAGGCTGGGAGGGGGGAGACAATCAAGACGCATCTACGACACAAGAGAACTCGTGATTGACACCAATGTTTTAGGAGTAGGAAGAGAGACGAAAGGGTGTAAAACTTTTGACACTACGATCTCGGGTGGAAAGGAGATTGCGATGAGAACATCTGCATTCACAGGGGTAGCGCTAGCGTTTGCATCTCTCGTGCAATTGGCTGCTGCCGATACGGCTAGCAGCCTGCTCTCAGTAGATTACAGAAGTCTTATCTCGCGGGCGGATATTACACACGACAAGCCAGTAACGCGCAGCGAGGAAGGGCTGCCGATCGGCAACGGCCGCATGGGCAGCCTGGTGTGGACCACGCCCGCCGCGCTCAAATTCCAGATCAACCGCGTGGATGTTTTCGCGGTCAACGGCAGCACGAACAGCTTTCCGGAGCGGCACAGCGATTACTCGTTCGGCTGCGGATGTGTGGACATCAACCTGGTTGACTTTGGCGACGATGTATTCACCACGGGCCCGTTCAAGGAGCATCTTTCGGTCTATGACGGGCTTATAACGGCTAAGTACACCTCAACACAATTGAGGTACCAAAATCGGAATTGACGTTAGACCGATAATCGAGAAGCATCGCGACAATTGTTCCTGTGGAGGTTGCTGCGATGGCGCGCGGGCGCAAAACCAGTCTGGTCGTAACGTTGACGGCGGAAGAGCGGGATGAACTGGAATTCTGGCAACGATGCACCACCCTGCCCGTTGGGTTGGTCCGACGGGGCAAGATCATTTTGCTGCGGGCCGACGGTGTGTCCATCTCGGACATTTCGCGGACCGTGGGGATGGCCCGACGGTTTGTGGCAAAGTGGATCAAGCGTTTCCTCTTTACGCCCGTGCATTGTTCCTGGATGAATCAGGTCGAACAATGGTTCAGCCTCTTCCAACGCAAACGATTCCGGATCGCGGATTTTGCATCCAAAGACGATCTGCGCGCCAAGATCGAACAATTCATCGCCGAATGGAACCAACGCGCGCATCCGTTCAACTGGTCCACAAAGTCGGTGGCCAAAATCATGGCCGAGGCTCCTCCGGAACTGCTGGCAGCATGATTTTGGTACCTCAATTGCGTTTGGCTGTACTTAGCTTCTTTCGTCCCTCCGGGACTGTCGCTGGACAGTGACAAGATGCGCCCCACCCGAGGCACTTGCGAAATGCCTATTTTGAGTTGTGCCATAGGCGTCTCGCCTGAGAAATGCGGCTGACTTGGCTGGAAACCCATCTTCTTTTGCCGGAGGGACGCCTATGCTACTTTATTTCGCAAGTGCCTCGAGCTATTCGGGAAGCCTCTCGCAGCTGCCCAGCCGCAGCAGGGCCACCACCGGCTCGCAGACGTGCAATGGATATTCTTAGTCAACGTGCACGTAATCGGACCGAAGCACGTGAGGCCCGACAACGAGGACTAGCCGACCGCACGCACCAATCGCATCGCGAATCTCGTGGAGAACCGTGAGCGCGCGGCTGGGCGTCGCGACGCTGTCCCACCACACGTTGAAGGCGCGCTGAGGGAGGTCTTCATAGAGAGGCTTGACGAACGGTTCGTCGTCATCGCGCGCATGGGAAACGAACAGTCGGGTCTGGCCACTTATTTCCGGGGCTTTCTGAGTTCGCTCTCGCTCTTGGAAACAAGTGGTCGGCAGACACGGTAATCGTATCTGCGCCATGATTTTATTCAGGTACGACAAATCGGTTTGTAGTTCCCACTTCAGTGGGCCCGACAAGAAAAAATCCCCCACGGAAGTGGGAACTGCAAACATTTCATTCCTTTCTGGGTAGCCCAACGCGCCATGAGGCGCTTTCATGGAACTCTCTACACTACCGATTTCGACACGGCAATGCCCCCTTGTTACGGTGTGGAGTTCTTCGTGAAATGAAACAGGGTGGCGCGGCTGTCGGGCGCATCGAATGCAAAACGACCAGTCGCGTCTTTGCTTAATGTCGTCGCTTTTTTCGCGATTACATCGTAACGATTCACGGTCCATTTGCCCGGCGGCAACTGGGTCACGATCCCTGGGTGCGATTTATTCGTCCCCAGGACATATTCGTTGCCGGGCCAGGCCATGCCGCGAAATTGGGGGTCGAGGTTGGAGAAGATAGCCAGGTCTGGGGCCATCTTCCAAAACGTGATATTGGTGTCTATCACCCCGCGCAGCCACCGCAGCTTGTCCGCCGCGGTATGCTCTTCGGGATTGAACCGGCCCCGGAAATACTGGCCGAGTTTGTTGCCTGACTTCTCGCCCGTCGTGCCGTAACCGCCGCCCAGAAAGGCGCCCAGGTGCGACTCGATCGTATCGCTCTCGGTGTGCTTGTCGCCCTCGCCCTGGTAGCTCAATTCATCGTTGATGGTTCGCTTGTTGCGCGGACCTTTGCCTTCGGCGTTTTGCCAGACCTGTTGAATCACATCGGCGGCGGGGGCAAGTTGGCGGATTTTCTTCTGAATGCATTGGTGGTCGTTCCACGCTGGCAAGGTATCGAACTTCTGCGACCACAGGACACGCGGCGTCGAGTGAACGCCGAGCGGGGTTGGATAGGGCAAGAACCCGCGAAGAGTGTGGCCGAACCGCGCGATTTCGTCCTCGGAATATTTGGGTGTACGAATGTCAAACTCGTTGCTCAGGCAAATCCAGACGTTGGGATAGCTACCATAGCGAGCGGCGATGTATTTCAGGAATGGCGTGGGATCGCCCTTGTTGTGACGGGAACGCAGCGTCGAGCGCGATTCTTCCGTGTCTGGACCCGCCAGGATCAAATCGGCGATCAGGTCGCGGTCGAAAGCCTTGGCCACGGCCACATCCACTCGCTCAGAAAACCACTTGGGATTCGGACGGTGCGAGTAGTCGCCCGAGTCGGTCGGGCGGCCTTCATCGTCCAGGAAAGGTTTCTCAGTGGGGTTTGGGTAGCGGTCGCCGGAAAGACCCAAGCGCAGTTTTTTGAAATACTCAGCATTGCCGGCCACGTCGTCGGCGATGTCGTTTCCGCTCGGCTTGTTCTCCGCTTCGTATCCAGACAGGAAACTGTAGTGAGTATTGCCGAAGATGTATTGGTGGGAGCCGTCCGAACGCATATACCATCGTCGGCCAGGACTGTCGGGATCCACAACCCAAAACCCAGGAAGGACCGACACGGTGGCAAAAACATGATCGCCTTGCTTTTGCTTGGCCAGCTCGGGGGCGTTGGAATGAACTTCCACCACATTCCAGCGTCCCGTCTTCGTCGGGCAAAAGCGGACCTTGAACACATCTCCCGTCCCGGTGCCCTTGCCGTCGCCGTCCCAGAATCCGTGGACTTTGTATTCGGGCGAGCCGCTTTCGTGTCGGAAGCGAACCGAGAAATCAATGTCGCGAGCCGGCGCATCGGTCGGCTTTTGCTGCGGCCCGCGGAAGACAATCTCGACCACCGAATGAACCGCTCCCCGACCGGTCTCTTCTGCCGCCGAGAATTGACCCGCACATGTTACGTACCCCGCGAAGAAAATGAGAAGGACCCGCGCACTTCGCTCAGTCATGGAAAAAGCCTCCGTGTTCGAAAATGGAGAACTCCTGGAATCCAAGGGGCCGGTTCTTATTGTTTCCAATCCGCCGGAAAGAGAGGATGGCGGGTAAGCCAGGTCGCCACGCCGCCGATGCGGCAAATATCGCCCCGGCTGACCGTACCATTGGTTGGATCGTAGAACAGATACTGTCCTGGGCTCTTGTGGGGATAGCCATGCGCCTGGGTGTCGTCGTCCATATCCGGGCCGCACGAATTGATAATATAGCAGTCGGGCGTCGGGCGATTGTTGTGCAAACGGCTGCCGCTTCCGGGCTTTGGATTACTCGTGTCACCCGTGCCGATCTCGAGGATGTCGGTTTCCGCTGATCCTGCCACCGTCCTCCGGTCGTGCCGCACAAAAGCGTCACGGATATAACCCTGGCTAAAATAAGCAACGGGTGACGTCAGCTCCGGGTATCCCAGCGGATTGTATCCCATGTCGGCCCAGGGATTGGCATCATCGTGACAATAGCTGTTGTGGTCGCAGTAGTAAGCTTCCATCGCCGTCTTGATCGTACGCATGTCCGATTTCACTCTGGACAGCTTGGCCCGAATCTGTGCCTCGAGAAAATTGGGCACGGCAATCGCTGCCAGAATGGCAATGATGGCAACGACGATGAGCAGTTCAATGAGTGTGAAACCTTTCTTGTAGCTCGTGTGCTGTTCTCCTTTCTTGGTTTTTTGTTTGTTTCACTTCGCTTCTTTGGCCTTTTTCCTCTCGCCCTCCCACGTGGCATCCGGATCGAACACTATGCCCGGACGAGCGGAACGGTGAGCCTCTTGGGCGCAGGCCTTGGCCTTGGCGATAATGTCGGGGTGCTGGTCCGCGAGATTATTCAGTTCTTCAATGTCCTTGCTCAGGTCGTAGAGTTCATAATCGCTCTGCTTCGGGGGCCGGATCGCCTTCCAATGGCCGATGCGCACCGCCACCGAATCCGCATTTTCCCAGTATAGGTACTCATGCTGCTTCTGCCCGCCCCGGCCCAGCAGGGTCGGCACGATCGAGATGCCGTCTATCCCGGCCGGCGGGGCGACCCCGGCGAACTCTGCCACCGTGGGCAATACGTCGGGGAAATACCCCAGGTGGTCGCTGACCGTCCCGCCTTTGATATGGCCAGACCACCGCACCAAGAACGGCACGCGAATGCCACCCTCGTAGAGTCCAATGTCCTTGCTACCCCGGAAGCGCTGTTCGGTTTTCGGATTAACGTTCGGCCGGTAAACGCCATCGGGATTTTTCGCGTCCGCAAAATAGAAAGCGCCGCCGTTATCGCCGGACAGGAAGATAATCGTGTTGTCCTCAATACCGGTTTTCTTGAGCATGGCAAGGATGTCGCCGAGCTGGCGATCTACCATCTCAATCATCGCGCCGTACGCCAGCGCAGCGTTTTTGTCCTTCGCATCACTCTTGCCGGGCAACTCCAGGTCCTTGTACCTCAGCCAAGCCGGATCAGTGGCGGGAATGACATGTTTGCCGTGCGGAGGCGTCCAACACAAGTAGGCGAAGAAAGGCTTCTTTGCCTCACCGTTTTCCTTAATGAACCTGATGGACTCGCGATAGATCAGGTAGTGGGAGTAGGTTTCGCCTTCCTTCCAGTCATCGGTGTTGCCGGGCAAGTTCACCTTCTCGCTGTTGCGGATCAGGTAGCGCGGGTAGTAGGAATGTGCGTGAACTTGGTCGTAGTAACCGAAGAACACGTCGAAGCCGTGCTTCTCGGGCACACCGCTGGTGCCGCGGTCGCCCAAGCCCCACTTGCCGAAGCCGCCGGTCGCGTAGCCGGCTTGCTTGAGCACCTCGGCGATGGTCACATCATCCGGGTGAAGAGGTATGCGCGGGAAGTTGTCGCGGATGGGGCAGTGGCCAGTGTGCTGGCCGGTCATCAGCGCACAACGCGCCGGCGCGCAGACGTGCCCCCCGGCCAGCAACTGCGTGAACCGCATGCCATCGGCGGCGAAGCGGTCAATGTTCGGCGTCTGCAGGATGGGATGGCCCATACCCGACCACTCGTAATACCCCCACTCGTCGAGTATGAGGTAGATAATGTTCGGTCGTGCGGCACCCGAGGCCGCCGGCGCGGTGGCTGCTTTTGCGCGGGACGCGGCGAGGAGCGATGGGGCGGCGAGGACGCCGGCCCCCAGTCCGAGTGTTTTGACAAAATGGCGTCGGTTCATCTGGTTCATGGCTGGGTCCTCTCCTGTGGATGTGCCTTGGTTCAGAGACTATCCGAAAAGTCGAGAATTCGTACGCAGGGTCATGTCATTATCTCCACCTTCTCCTCGGGCGTGTAGTGCTTCCGTTCCTGGCTCATGCGACTTTCCTCCGTCTCCGGTCTCTGACCCCCCACTAACTCGCATGAACCGTTTGTCCATTTCCAGCAGAAGCACGACAGTGACGGTAAGTCATTTACTTGAGGCCGCCCAAAGTACCTCCCACGCCTGGCCACTGGGTTTCTGGCCACCGAACCGCAGGATGTCGCCCCAGCTGACCGTCCCGTTTGTCGGATCGTAGACCAGCCTAAGAACCTCGGCGACCACGGCAGGGTCATTGGCCCGAAGGCCCGGCCACGGGTAGCCCTGCTCAGACAAGTTAATGCTGTAAGGTGGATCCACCAATCCCTTGTTGACGGTTTGGTCAAGATGGTCCGGACCCTTGCTACCCATCATATACGTATTGGCGGCGCACACCATCTGGCGCTCATCATACCCATCTTTGTAAACTGTCGAAGCTTTCACTCCCGCTTCTCCTGTCCCCAACTGGTATAAGTCCATGCCCGGACTCGCACCGCCTATACCCCATCGGTGTGCGCCAAACGGGTCACGAGATATGCTGGTAATGTAGGCCACCGGGGTTGTCAGCATTTTCCAGCCTTCAAGTTGGTATGGCCGCGAAGTACCAGCGGCCTCAGGACCGAAGAAACCGCCCTGGTCGGCCTTCGTGAAAGAGTTCCAGTCCACACAATAGGCTTCCTCGGCAACGGCCAGCGATCGAAGGTCGGCCTTGGCGCGCGAGACCTTGGCCCGTGTCTGCGCCTCCAGAAAGTTGGGCACAGCGATCGCCGCCAGGATTGCGATGATCGCGACCACGATGAGCAGTTCAATCAGTGTGAATCCTTTTGTCTTCATCTCATTTCACCTCTTTTCTTGGTTTTTTGTCTGTTTCTAAACTCTTGCTGGTTTGTTCCCATTTCTCCGTCTCCTTTCTCAGATTTTCTGAAAATCTTTCGTCTCTATTTCTCTGAAAGCCGCCAATACCCGGAGCACCTTCCCACCGCCGCAGTCCTAGGGCGCCGCCTCGCCGCTGATCAGGCTGGCCTGCAGTGTTCCGCCGTGACCGGTGTAAAAGAGGCGGCCGTTGGAGACGCAGACGCTGGTGCACTCGCAGGGGTCGAGACGCGGACCGGTAGCTAAAATCCGACTAGCGTCGGGGTTCGACACGTCAATAACGTCCATATTGGGGCCCAATAGGTAATTGCCGTTGAGCGTAAACCGGGTGCACCGGTAGCCTTCGGCCAAGTTAGCGATAATTTTGCCCGTCTGCTTGTCCAGCAGATAGCCGATCTCGCTTTGCGCATGGACAAAGAGGAACTTCGGGCCGATGGTGACCACGTGAGTGGACCCGAGCAACGGCTCGGATTGCCAAATGAGCGAGCCATCGCGGGCGTCGAGACACCACACGTGGCGGGTGTTGGTTCCTCCCAGGGGATTGTAGCCGCCCAGGTACAGTCGCCCGTTTTCGCCAGAAATCGTGCAACCGCCGTGCACTGAATGTTCCGTGGTGAGCCAGAGAATATTGCCCGTCTGAGGATCCATGGCCGTGGTGATGCCGTGCGGGCCCGCAGCGCCGTGGCGTTCTGCCATGCGTCCAAAGTAGCAGGAGTAATAGAGTTTGCCGTCCATCAAGCAGAGACCCGCCTCGTCGCCACCCGAGCCGTACTCCGAGAAATCGGCGGTCCACACCTCCTTGCCGCTGTCGAGGTCGTAGGCGCGGACCAGAGGCCGATAACTCTTGGGGAAGCCGTCCACTTTCTGTGATCCGAAGAACCATCTCACCTTTTCAGTTTCGGGTACGTCCGGGCCGAAACGGCCTGTGCTGAACATGTAGATGGCGAGATTCTTGTGGACCACCGGCGGCAACTGGCGGGCCCAGCTTGGAGAGCCGGTGAAGGGGGCCTCCCAAAGCAGTTCTCCCGTGGCCGCGTTCAGGCAGCGTAAGCGGCCTTGATCGAGTCCCGCCTGCGGGACGAGCAATCGCTCCTGGTAGTACAGGGGCGAGGTGTAGCAGATGTGGACCCCGGGGAAGTACCGCCTCCACAACAGCCGTCCGCTCTCCTGCTCGACCGCGAAGATCTGGCCTTCGGCGGTGTGCGTGTACATACGCCCGCCACCGAACGTGGAAAAGTGCTTGGTTGTGCCCTCGTAGCGACGGATCCAGTGCAACTTGAAGGGCGGGGCGATCTTCTGGTCGTCGAAGTTGGTGTTGCCCCAGTTCGCAAAGCTCGTAAAGCGATCATAGCGCGCGTCCGCAAGGGGACCACCGAGTGGACTGCGGATCTTCCAGAGTTCAAGGTCCTTTGTCGGCAGCGGCGCGCTCCCCTTGGGCCCCAATGCGTACAAGTATCCGTCTTCGCAGCCGAAATAGATGTGACCGTCGCTGACTGCGGCCGGCGCCGAGATGGCCTTGCCGAAAGGCGTCTTGAACGACCAGACTTCTCCCTGCTCCAGCGGGGCCACATACAGAGCGCCGTCCAGGCCACCGTAGACCGCCTTGTCGCGAAGCAGGATCGGCGGGGTGATCGACGGATAGCAGCCGGTATACACGTGTGGCGGCCGTTGCTCAACCGAGTGCCGGCACAGGCCGAAGCCCTGCTCGGGCCGGCACCGGAACACGTCCTGCCCGCGCACACTCACGGAGGAGAAACTCAGCAGGCCGCCAAAAGTGTTGCACTTTGTGCCAGTGACGTAGTCTTGACCTTCCGTGTCTTGACTTACATTGAGCATTCCAGTCCCCGTCACCAACTCCAGCAGTTCCACTTGGCCGCGCGACCGGGCGGTCCTTCCAAGGGGCGGGAGGATCTCGACGTGTCCATCGTTATCCGTCCAGTGCGCCTGCCGGTAAACCGTGCCGTCCTCGCCGATGCTCAACCCCAAGTTCACCCGGAGTAGATAGTACACGCGGCGGAGCCGCGCGACCGTGCCGGCGTCCTCCAGCCAAACGACCGATCCGCCCGCCGACATCACCACCACGTCACCGTCCAGGGCAATATCTCGCGTGCACAAGAACATGTCCTTGGTCAGCACCCGGCCCTTGGCCACCCTGCTCCTCTGGACGGGTTGGGCCCGGTCCTTGAGGTATTCGCACCACGCGGCGCCGTTCCATCGGTCGCCGTCGAAGCCGAACCGCTCTCGGACAAAATCCCAAGTCCACACGACCGTGCCGTCGGGCGTGAGCGCGTAGACTCGCGATCCGAGCGTCGCGAAGTACACGCGGTCCCTGCCCACTACCGGCGCGCTGAAGATTGGCTCGCCGCAGTCAATCTGGCGAACCACCGTCCCGCTTTCCGCATCAAGGACGTAGTAGACGCCGGCCATGGTTCCGAAGTGTAAGTAGCCGTCGACAACGGCTGGCGATGAGACGTTGTTGCAGTTGCGTTTGCCGCCGGCGGTTGCGACCTTCCACCGGATCCGGAGCGAAGCCGCATCGAAGCAGAAGGCGACCCCACTGGCATCCACCACGTACACCCGCCCGTTCGACACCGCGACCGACGTCAACACGGCGTCGGTCAGCGGAGCGGCCGCCACCAGTCCCAGAGGCAGCGTCACGTCGCGGTGGGCGACGTTGCCCGAGTGCCGCGAGTCGCCCTTGTACTGCAGCCAATCCTCCGCTCCCGAAGCGGCGGTCCCCATCAACAGAACTGCGGCAAACGCGATGATCTTCGACAACCCTGCTGTCATATGATGATCTCCCTTATCGAGGCCACTCCGTGGAGAGTAACCGTTTACGGGTATTTCTATAGTATTTGCAAGAGATGTCATCCAATGCCCCGGCTTCGCCAGAAGGTACCTGGGACCCGGATTCTTTTCAAGGGGAAAATGAAAAAGGGCTTATGCACTTGACTCCACCTGCTACCAGATATGGTGTCGTCGGTCGTGTTTGCCCCGAATATGGCGAACCATCTGACTGTATGTCGTCGGCTGCGGGTTTCAACACAGCCGGATAGGCGGACCAATGAAACGTCATATGCGTGAACGCTTCGCTGGCGGCCAAGGGCAAGCCGTAGATGTGCGCTGTCATTGCGGTGCGCCGGGCGTTGGTCTTTTGGGTCCACGGATGCCAGAACTCGGCTTGTGGCATATCATTGCGGCCCAGGAACGCGAGTTGATCGGCATTCGCAAACAGGAGCTTGTTTCGATCCCAAGGTCCGCCGGATTCACAGTGGATCTTCAGCCCGGCCTGGTGACATAGGTCTCGCAGCTTCGCGTAGCAGTTGTTCAAAAAGCAGTCGCTGAGTGTCCGGCTGTAATCGTGGAGGAAGCGCTGAGTAACTTCCTGATTCTTCACCGTCAATCCCGCGAGGGCCGGCAAGTAGGGCCGGAGGTCATAACCGCGGTATTTCTTAAATTCCTGTTCAAACCCGAATGTCCACGTGGGCACCGCTCCCTCTCAACTGACGCTGTAGAAATGAGTCAGCGTCTTGCCCGCCAAAGGACCCGCGTCCTTCAGGATCGTCTTTCCCATTCGATCGAAGTAGGCCTCGACGGCTTGCGCATTCAGGATATCCACATCAGTCTCGTAGCCCTCTATGATGACGCAGCCGAAGCGAAGCAGCGTCCATTGGCCATCCGGCACATCCCAGATGAGCCGCCCCTGGGCGTCCACCTTATTGGAAAGCTCCACAACCTCCGCTATGGAAAGTTGGGATGCCGGCTTGGTTAGAACTTCACGCCAACTATCGGAAAGGTTGATGGCTGCGCTTGGAGATGTTTTGGTGCCTTTTGATTCACCATGCCGGACCGCTGCTACGGCGACATCCCAAAAGCGCGGCGTGTCCCTGGGCCGCAGTTCGACTTGGATGCGCTGCGGGCCCCGAAGTACGCTGGACGTCCAGATGAGTTTCTTGGGCGCGTGAACATGGTCTCGCCAACGGAGACCGCAGGGCTTCCCAGCAGCGAACCCGCCCTGTCATTTGTTGCGCTTTTTCCGACCTTGCTTTTCGCCCGTGGTCTTGAGCGGCGCTTGTTTTGTCTCGTCCTCGCGCGACACAGCATCCAGAGCGACGACACTGACATAAGGGATGAACCCGATCGCTCTTTGCCTGGCGTAAGCGTCGGCGATGGATTCCGGTTTCTTGGCGTAGTCTATCCCAAACACGAGTTTGCCCGCCTTCTTTATGGCCAGGGCGTTATCGCGGTTCTCCTTGCACCAGCTCTTGTTGGCGGGTTTGTCGTGGGCGAGATAGAAGACGGACTCAATGCCAATGCCGTCAATCGCGTTGATGTAGTCCTCGTTGGGTTTTGCATTCCAAGGCGTCCAGGTGTAAAGCTCGGGCGAATTCTGCGGCACGATCTTGAAAGCGGGGTTCTGGCTTTTCGCGTATTTGGAGATGCGACAGATCAAGGCGACCATCCTGCGGGCCAGTTCCTCGCGCGACACGTGTTTGACGGGGATCTCTTCATAAGTGGTGATCATGTCCATGTAGGCGCCGTCGAATCCGGCCTTGAGCGCTTGATCAACCCGCCCCTGGACCACCGGCCACCACCGCTCATCCCAGAACTTGACGTATTGTTCTTTGGGCCAACCGCTGACGGCCCCCGCCTTGAGGTCCTGGGGCGTGTCCTTCCATTCGGGCCGGTAGTCCTCGATCGCCGCGATCTCGAAATAGGCGAGAATGATTTTGCCCGTCTTCTTCACCGCTTCAATCTCGGAGCGCGTGAAGAAATCCGAATTGCCGTCCCGGGTCAGATCAACCACCGCAAGATCGAAATCGGAATGGGCAATCTCGTCCAGTTTGCCGTTGTTGTAGTTGGTGAGCTGATAGACGAAACTCTTGACGCTGTTCCAGTCGCGCGTCGCGGACGCCCACGATGACAATAAGAGTACTCCACACGCGACGACAAACGCGCTGCGCGGAAGCCGTCGTGCCGCGCGCCCCTTGCGCATCCCGGCGAATGGACTGGCGCACCGACAGGTCCTTTTCATTTCCCACCCTCCCGGCGCTATGTGCTCCGATGACAATGTTCCCGGAGCACGCGACGGTCAGTCGCGATCCAAGATGATCAGCTTGAACGCCTCGCTATAGTTGGGGAGGACAGCGCTGATATGGTTAACCCAGCTTCCTTTCAATGTTGCGCAACAGATCGCCCACATTCTTGAACGTCAGCAATTCCTTTTGGCTGAAGCGTATGCCAAAGCCCTTTTCCACCGCCAGGATCAAATTGACGTGGGAAAGGGAATCCCAGCCGTCCACGTCGTTGGCCGTCATTTCCGGCCGGAGGGCGATTTCCTCATTGTCAAAAACGGTTCGGAAAATCCCCGTCAGCTTTTCCTCAATTGTCATAGGGCCAATGCTCCATTGTATTTGTCCTTTATGTCATTTACGTCCTTTGCGTCCCTTATGTCCTATATGTCCAGCGTGCTCACATCGCCGGCATCCGTCCCGAGATAGCGGGCTTTGAGAACCCGGCGCATGATTTTTCCGCTTTTGGTCTTGGGGATAGTCTCCACCACGAAGAACTCCTGGGGTGTGGCCATGGTGGAAACCCGGTTGGAAATATGCAGGCGCGCTTTGAGTTCCAAATCGCTGCTCCAAACATACCCTTCGCGCAGCGCCACGTAAGCCACCACCTTTTCAAACAGCAGGGGATCCGGCGCGGCGATGACGCCCGACTCGGCAATGCCTTCCACTTCCAGCAAGGCGCTCTCCACCTCAAAGGGGCTGACCAAGTGACCGGCCGTGTTGATGACATCATCGCTCCGCCCCATGAACCAATAGTATCCTTCATTGTCCCGATAAGCCGTGTCTCCCGTCCAATACCATCCGTGGCGGAATTTCTGCTGGTAGATGTCGTCGTGCCGATAATAGGCAATGAACATGGAATCCCATCCTGGCCTCAGGCAAAGGTTGCCTTGTTCATGGTCCGGCAGCACCGTGCCGTCGTCGGCGACAATGCCGGCTTCAATGCCGTCCAACGGCCGACCCATGGAGCCGGGTTTGACGGGCAAGCCCGGCCGATTGGCGATCAGGATGGCGCCGGTTTCAGTTTGCCACCAGGTATCATGGATATCCTTGCCGAATACCTTCCGCCCCCAATAAACGACTTCCGGGTTCAGCGGCTCTCCCACGCTGAAAATGTGGCGCAGTCGGGAGAGATCATATCCGGCGAAAAGAGCGGGGTCTTCGCGCATCAACATGCGCAAGGCGGTGGGGGCCGTGTACCAGACGGTGATGCGTTCGTTTTGCAAAAGATCAAACCATTGCTGAGGGTCGTAACCGCCGCCAAAATGAACCTGAGAGATGCCCAGGCTCCACGGACCGATGATGCCGTAGGACGTTCCGGTCACCCATCCATGGTCCGCCGTGCACCAATAAAGATCATCCGGTTGCAGGCAGAGAATCTCGCGGGCCGTCCGATGCTGCAACAGCACACTCCGATGCCGATGCAACGCGCCTTTGGGCTTGGCGGTGGACCCGGAAGTGTAGTGCAGCACGGACGGGGTTTCCGGGTCCGTTAATGGTGTGGCAAAGTCCGGCGACGCCTGGGCCAGCCGCTTCGGGAGACTAAGGATGTCATTTGCTTGATCCTCGTCCGCATCAATCAGCAGGATATACTTCAGCGCGGGAAGTTTGTCGCGAATGCGCAACAGCTTCTTCAAATAGCTTTTCCGGGTCAGGATGCCTTTCGCTTCGGAATCACCCAGCCGGTCCAACAACGCTTCCTCGCCGAAATTAGAGAACAGTGTTCCAATAATGATTCGGGCTTTCAGCGCGCCCAGAAATGCGAAAAACACCTCCGGCACTTTCGGCAGAAAAATGAAAAACACGTCGCCCGGAGCAAAGCCAAGGTCTTGAAGGATGTTGGCGCAACGTGAACTTTGCTGATCCAAATCCTCAAAGGTAAACGACGCCTCCTCGCCATGGGGGCCGACCCATTTCATGGCCAGATTGCGGGAACGGCCCAGTTCACACTGCAACCGTGTGCAGATGTGGCCGATGTTGAATTGGTTGTCTTTGATAAGCATCCTGCCTTCATCCTACCAATATTCAGCCGTCATTCAATACGCCGACCGATACGCTCAATTGGCGGTACTACGCCTACTGCTCAGGCAACGCCTGCACACCGTTTCCCCGCCAGTATGCCGTTAACCTAGTTGATGCGGCCGGCGGCGCAGAGGACTGTTTGCGATGGCTAGACTACGATCACGAAGCTTTTCCAACAACTTGACCTTTTCGGAAAACGGCAAGGCCGAGAGTTGCCGGCGCCTCTCTCGTTTGCTTTCCAGAATGGCTCGCATCCACTCGGTCATTTCTTATCCTCAAGAAACTTGTGCCCGAACTGCTCCCACTTTTCAAGCAAACCATGGCGGGCCAGGATAGCATCCAACTTGTCGGCATCCAGTGTCCCGCTTTCGATGAACTGCAAGATCCGATTGTTATCCTTGGAGCGGCCGGTCTGCAACGCGAGCGCGACAAGATGCTCCGCCGTCATCACCCATGTCCGCACGCCTTCCACTTCGGTTTCGACGGCTTGCGCCACTGCCTCCTCCGCCAACGCGTCGCCGGTCGGCAGGAATTGCACCGGCCAGTCCCCGATGACCATGTATTCGCCCTGAGTTTTGTAGCCGCGCGCCTTGAGATAGTCGTAAATTGGCGAAAGCGTGATGAGCGAACTGCCAGGCGCTTTCGGGAGCGAAACGAAAACGTCAATATCCAGCGTGGCGGACGGCTCAAGGTAAAACGTCGCCCCCACCGCCCCGCCAATGGCATATTGGCCAATGACGCCATCCACCTGCATTTGGCTGATGACTTCCAACGTTGCTTTCATTTCTTCCGGCTCGCTTCCACCAGAAGGGTGAACGACGCCTGCTCGGGATGGAGACCTAGCCACTTCATGGCGAGCTTGCGGGAACGGCCCAGTTCACACTGCAACCGTGTGCAGATGTGGCCGATGTTGAATTGGTTGTCTCGGACGAGCATTCTCTCTGCGATCACTCCTCATTGTTTATCATTGACGTTTAGTGCTCTTGACGCCGGTTTTTCTTCGCAATTTGCGGCTCATTTTTTCGACAGGATAACGAGATAAACCGGATTTATAAGAGCACATCTTTGATCCCGGAAATCCTGTCATCTTGCCGAAGAGTCTTGGGCCATTTCTAAGAACGTTATAGGAAGTGAGGCGGCTGCCCCTTATTTCGAGAGAACATCCGCCCACCGGTTGCCCGATGGGTCGCGTGATACGGATGGTCTGCAATGACCACGCGGGCCAAGCGAGCCATGGCGCTCGCCTTTGCTCCTGAACCGAACCGCTGTCAAGGGAAGTACGGTGCCTGTCCCCTAATCAAGAGTAGTGTCTAGTCACCTCAAGAAGGAGCGACCCAGCGATCGCGTCAGAAAGAAGCTACCCAAGCCCGGACCTTGGCCTGCCCGTCGGCAACATTTTCTATTCACGCAACAAGCGCCTCGGGAAACCCAAAAGGAACATCATTATCTCGAGAGTTTCGCTGCATCGTTGACTATCTGCTGCCGAATGTTCGCGATACACTCGGAGAACGCCCTGTTGAGGCGGGTTCCGATGCCCATTGTCGGATTGTTGTATATAGTGTACCACTTTCCGAACTGTGATTTTGCTCTGTACGTTGCCAGGACAGGCCCGCCCGGTCGTCGCAGGGAAATCTCCAAGTCCACCTCTCCCTTGTCTCTGAGCACGGGGACCCCGCACAGCCAGACAATATCTACTGGAATGGTGAACCAGAACACTGCGTTAGGGCCAGCCTTTCCATAAAAGCGATGGATTCGTCCGTTCATGATCAAATCCGGTTCACCTTCGACCTTCTTCTTAATGGCATCAAACACCAGATTATTGCTGAAGTCGGTCAGAACGGCGTCGGTGACTTCGATGGCCAGCTCGCCGGCGAGCGTGCCGGGTTCGGTAGCAGAAACCCCGCCGAACTGTTTCCATTTGTCCGCCGGAGGTGTTTCATCCGCAAAAGTCTCAATCTGCACCGTGGCCTTGATCGTTTTGGGGCTAGCATTCAGCGAAATGGCCGGCTTGTAAGTGAAAGACGTGCAGCTGATTGAGAACGCCGCAACACCGACACCCAAGACCACAATCAGAGCCTTTTTCATGGGATGTCCTCCTTCTCTCGGGAAACGCGAAATGGGGGGATAGGCACCGTATTTCTTTCGTTTCCCTTAACTACCTTGGCCTTCGGGAAATGCCATACATGCTCCCTCAGTTTATCGCACTCGTATAATCTTCGCCCCGTACCCACGCAAGCGAAATCACAAGACAGGGGTCAGGCGCCTCATTTCCATAGAAACTATCGGAAAAGGAGTTGCCTGCGCAGGAGATCGTTTGCCACCTTGGAGGCTGGGACGACTTGCAGCTGAGCGCGTTTCTCGAGGGCTATGATGACGTCCTCATCCACTTCAATCTCAAAATGTCGCTGCTCAAGACGCGCGTCCACTTCCACGGGTGTCATATCCTTCAAATAGTCCGTGGAATCATGACGATCCCAGAATTCCCCCGTCTCGTCGTATGGCGAAAAACTCTCCGGTATCTCATCTTTTTGCGTTCAAACCCAAGCGGCGAGCCTCGTACCAACCGTACACCTCCGCGATGTCCTGCTCGGCCTCCGGCGCAATGCTGAGATCAGCGGCCATAGCGACTTCGGACTCTTCGTTTGACTTCTTCCCACTTCAGTGTGGAGGCCGGGGTCTTCATCAGGTTCGCCTTTCTTCGGGCCAGTTCTGCCTTTTGCCAGTCATGGACGGGTACCGCTTCGGGACTGGCCGCAAGGTCATCCCACAGGTCTTCCACGAGCTGGAGTTTTTCCGATGGGCTCAGATCAAGGATCGAGGTAATGGATGGGTTCACTTGTAACTCTCCTGTAATCAAAAAAAAGCGGGGGGACAGGCACCGAATTCCTTTCGTCCCTCTTGACCAGCTTGGCGTTCCGGGAGTGCCACTCATCCTCCCTTGCCTTATGGCATCCGTATAATCTTCGCCCCATACCCACGCAAGCGAAATCACAAGACAGGTGGCCGGTACCGACCGCGCTTTGGGCCAACCAGCTCAGCTCAGCGGCGATTCATCGGACCTGTCAACCAGTTCTGGAAAGTCGGCTCGGCGGAGATTCGCTTTGCCAGCATGGCATAGCCTTCGGTCAGAGGGTGGCTGGCGTCGGCGTAGAGAGCGCTGGGCAACGTTTCCGGCACGACGTGGGGAATCTGGTTTTCCGTGAGACAGGCCGCGATGCCGTCACGGATTCGCCGATACGCCGGCCGGTTTTCCTCGGCCATCATGTGCTCATTGAAAGGCCCCACGACGACCAGGACGTTGTTGTCGCGGCCCCGCAGCCTCGCGATCGAACGCTGGAAGGCTTGCCACTGGAGCGACGAATCGAGGCCGACCCATTCGAATTGCGTCGTGCCTTGGCCATTCTCCGACCATGGTTTGTGCCGCGGACTCTTGGGACCGCGCTGCGGATCGTCCTGAGGCACCGACGGGACGGTCAACGTGATTTGCCCCATCGGGTTTTTCCAAAGGTTGGGGTAACGCGGCGGCGTGCCACCGTCATCTTCCAGCGTCCACTTCAGGATGCTCTTCTGTCCGAAATAGGCGCTCTGTAAATGACTCACCCACGACAGGAACCTGACCCGGCGTTCCACGATGGCGCTCAACCGTTCGTTGGCGTCCGCCTTGTAGCAGGGAATGCGCGGGAAAAACTGCGGCACGAGGCGGGAGTGGTTGAATGGTTCTTCCTTCTCCGTGCTCAGGTCAGCCTTGGGACTGGTCATCCACAGCACATTGCATTGGAGGATCACCTTCCGGTGGCGCAATCCCTGGCCGTAGTACGTTATCAACCCTTCCAATGCGAGCGGGAAAGAGCCGTTCACGCCGCCGTTGATGTAACGGTCGGTGGCTCCCGACTCCTGATTCAGGGAATGCGACAACGTGCCGTCCGGCAAAACGTATTCGCCCCAAATGACGGAATCGCCGAGTACGACGACTTGGTTGGGATCGGACACTTGGCTGAGCCGCCGGCCATATAACCAGTAGTCGTTGCTGAGCTCATAGGGAATGCGATAGTCAGGGCCCGTATCGTAGCGCTCGATTCGCTCCCAGAGCCGCGGCGTCAGCAGCGCGACCAGCAACACGATCACGAATGCCGCGAGCCATTGCCGGCCGTTGAGCCGGACTTCATTCGCGCCAAATGGCGCTTCCGAGTCCGCGGCTGCCGGTTGAGCCGCATCTGGTTTTATGCTTGGCGATTCGTTTTCCATATATGTTTCAGAATTGGAAATAGATGAAGACGCCGCCGCCCGAGGAGCACAGGCAAAGGTAAAGCATGATGGTAACCGCCAGTCCAACGCGGACGAAACTGTTTTTCAAAACCTCGCGGAACTTCGACTCGTACACATACTGATATAGCCACACCAAGCCGACCAGCGCAAGCATCAGCGCCGGCAGATGCGGATCATGCCAGGCCGCGGTGAAGATGCGCCGGACAATCAGCAGCGCATCGCTGAGCGAGTCGGCGCGGAAGAATATCCAGGTGAAGGAAACGAAGAGGAACACGGCGGCTTGTTTCAGCAGCTTGGGCACCTGCTTGCGGTAAAACGCGGATCGCTCCAATGAGAACGTGGCCGCGAGGCCGAGGCCGTGAAGCGCTCCCCAGATCACGAACGTCCAGGCCGCGCCGTGCCAGATGCCGGAAACCAGGAAGGTAATCACCAGCGCCGCCGCGGTACCGGCGGATCGCCATTCCCGCCAGTACATTTGGAGCGGCATGAAAATGTAATCCAATATCCATCGCGAGAAAGAGATGTGCCAACGATGCCAGAAATCGCTCAGGCCAGTCGCCAGGTAGGGATTGTTGAAGTTCAAAACCAAATTGAAGCCCATGAACTTCGCGACGCCGCGGGCCATGTCCGTGTAGCCGCTGAAGTCGAAAAACAGCTGCCAGCCGAAAGCAACGGTCCCCAGGATCAGCTCCGGCGCACTGCAAACCTTGGGATTGTCATAAACGCGTTCAACGTAAAATGACAGGTAGCTGGCCAGCGCCATTTTCTTGAACAGGCCGACGAGAAAGAGCGATAGGCCGTCGGTGAAGTTCCGCAAGCGAATCGCCGGGAATTGATGAAACTGCGGCAATAGGTGTCCCGCGCGCTCGATTGGCCCGGACATCACTATGGGAAAGAAGCAGACAAAGTTTGCAAATCGGAGAAAGTTCCTTTCGCGGGGCGCCTTGCCCAGGAAGACATCAATGATGTAACTCAGCGACTGGAAGGTAAAAAACGAGATGCCCACCGGGAGTAGGTAGGCGAAGCCGAACGGCATCAGCGCGGAAGGATCGGGCAACTTCACCGAGACATGGAGCCAGGACAAAACGGCGCTCAGGTTCTCCACGACGAAATGGGCGTACTTAAACAACAGCAGGGGCAAGAGGTTGCCGACCAGCCCGATCATCAACCAGACTCCGCGGCGGCGGGTCAGACGGGTCACCTTCTGACCTTCGGCGGGGCAGCGATCCATCAGTACGACCAGGAGGAAATCGAAGGCGGTGATATAAAGAACAAGCAAGAGGCAATACGGGTTCCACCAGGCGTAAAAGAAGTAAGAGGCTGCCGTCAGCCAGGGTAGCCACAGCGGGGTTTTCCGCAGCGCGAAAAAGATCGGCAGCACAATCAGCAGAAAGAGAAGGAATGGCCAGGTGTGGAAGAGCATTCGAGCGGTTTTCTCCAGTCTATCGCCAGCGGGAGGGCATTACCTTGACTGTGCTACAGTCTCCTGATTTCGAATTCCCCTCAGAAAGGCTCTCACGTTGCCCATGTGGCAACACGTCTCAGCAAAACTCCTATCAGTATCCGCTCAGTGAGTAGAGGCCGCGCCGCATTTCCGCCAAAGGTCGGCCATGGCAAACAGCGGGTTGTGGCCGAGGTAGTCCTCGCAGGGGATACGCCGTCCTTTAGACTTGCGGACAAGCGACTTCGGATCGCCCAACTGGGGATGGTAGAACTCCCAGAGCGTTCCCGTGCGCTGGAACTGGCTGGCCGTGGCGTCAAGGGCCGCCTCCAGAAGCCGCCGCGCCGCGTCGGTGCGTTCGTAACGCACGCATCCTCGCGCCGCCCAGTAGGTCATGCAGTTCCAAGTCGGCCCGCGCCACATGCGCAGTTCGAACTTCGGGTCGCACAGGGCCACGGTCGAGATCGGATGGGGCGCGAAAAACTCCTTCGGGTTGAGCAGGTGCTCGTCAATCACGCGCATGGCCTGGGCTTGCGTCGCCGCCCCGACCACCACGGGCCACATCCCTTCGAAGGCCAGGCGCCGGCGATCGGGACTACGGACGGTCCAGCTGTCATAGAAGAAGCCGGTCTCTGGGTCCCACAATTCCTTCTGGATGAACTGCTGGAGGGCTTTCGCCTTGTCCTCCCAGATGGCGTACGGCTGCCCGAATCTCCGACTCCAGCGGGCGGCGTGCTCGTAAACCAGGTACATGTGCGCGCAGGCGTCCACGCAGGCGGCCGCGACGGGAAGGCGCTGGTCCCAACGGATGCCCTCGTCCGTGCCGCTCTCCCAAGGCCCCTTGATCATATCCAGGTAATAGAACCCACCGCCGGGCAGGGCCCGTTTGCTCTCGAACCAGCCGATCTGCCTGCGCAAGGCATCGAGACACTCCGCGAGGAAGCCCACGTCCGAGGTCACTTCGACGTAGGCGTCCACCGAAACCGGCCAGATGGGAGGGAACCCCTTGTAGTCCTTCCAGGAAGCTTTCCCCGCCGCGTCGAAATTGATCACGCCTGGGATCAAGCCGTCTTTCTGTTGCCCCGCCAGTTCGTTCCGGGTCTGGTTCCGGGCATGTTCCGGGAGGGCGCGCACGGTGTCGAGTCGTTCGTGTGTGAGGTCAATATGGCCAAACGCCATGCCTCCCTGGTAGCCCGGCCCGATGTCCTCGAAAGGATAGCGGAAGTGAGCGATGGGGGGATGGACGCTGCGGCCGTGAAGATCGGCCAGGTAAAGCAGCATCGGCCGCCAGGTGGGCTTGCCCGCCTGAGCGGCTTCTCGAACCAGTGCGTCACGCAGGGCGTTGCCCTCCTTGGTCGCGGCTTGTACGCCGGGAGAGACAGCCGCCAGGTACGCCGTCGCCGACAACGGCAACAACCAAAGTCCAATCCGCATTTCACGTCTCCTTAGAGCGCCTAAAAGAATGAGAAGGTCTTGCTGTCCCAGCGGGACAGAATGACAATAGCCCAGCCTTTCAAGGCTGGGAAAGAGCGCACGAACGAGCTGTTTGAGTCCCGTCGGGACGGCTGAAAGAGTCATTTCCCTTGCGCCTTTCAGTCGTCCCTACAGGACTCGGTCCAAGAGGCGAAGGCTCCAGTTCCCAGCCTTAAAAGGCTTGGCTATTCTCGTTTGGTCCCGACGGGACCAAGGCAAAACGCATTTTTTTAGGCGCTCTTAGTCTTGGCTGTTGAGTCCTGTGTGTTGAGTCCAAGGTCCACGGTCGTTCGGTTGCGGCTGCGAGCCGCGCTATGGCTAAAGAGATAAGCCTTTGTTTCTCTGACTTCTGACTCCAACCGCTCTTTTCACGACTACTTTGACTGCATTTGCGATTGCTGTTCCTGCGGCGTCGCTCTCCGCACACAACGGAAGCCGTAGGCGTCGGAGCCAAAACAGGCGTCGGCGAAGCGCGCGTTTTCGCTCGCTCGAATCGCCGACCGGCAGCCTTCGTCGTTGGCGCTCCAGCCGCCGCCACGAAGGACGCGTTTGTCCCCTGAGGAGGGGCCGCGAGGGTCTTTGCCTTCACCTTTCTCGTAGTAGGTCTCGCTGTAGATGTCGTGGCACCATTCCGCGACGTTGCCATGCATATCATAGAGGCCCCAGGGATTGGGGGCCTTCTGCCCGACCGGATGCGTCGCCTTGTCGGCATTGCCCTTGAACCAGGCGCAAGTTTTGAGCTTGGCCGGATCGTCGCCGAAAGAATACCTCGTCTGCGTTCGAGCGCGGCAAGCATATTCCCATTCGGCTTCGGTGGGAAGGCGATAGCCGTCGGCCTCGAAATCGCACGCCAGGTTATTTGTATCATAGCAGGGCTTCAAGCCTTCCTTGAGCGAACGCACATTGCAGTAGAGGACCGCGTGGTACCAGTCCACCTGTTCGACCGGCTTGTCGGGTCCTTTGAATTTGGAGGGGTTTTTCTCCATCAGGCCTTCGTAAGCTTTTTGAGTGACCTCGCGCGTATCCATGTAGAAGGCGCTGACCTGCACCTTGTGCGCGGGCTTTTCGTCGGCGTCGCCGCCGTCGTCCCCCATGACGAATTCGCCGGCGGGGAGGATCACCATTTCGATACCGGACGATGTTGTGATCGTCTTGGGCGCATTTTGGATTTTAGTCCGCCTGAGGCGGATTGGATTCTGTATTTCCGATTGCGGTTTGCTGCCCTGGTCGCAGCCAGCGATGAGCAGGGCCACCAGAGCGGCTGTGAGCGGGCCGAGCCAAGGGAGGATTTTGGATTTTAGATTTTGAGTTTTAGTCCGCCTGAGGCGGATTGGATTTCGAACTTCGAATATTCTCATTGTCTTCCCGCTCACGTATGAGACAGATACACAAGCCCAGTTTTGGGTCTTTTCTCTCACTTCCGACTTCTCACCTCTCACTTCTCACTTCAATGTCGCGGGGCTTCGTAGCTGGTGGGATTGCGCAACATCTGCTGTGTGCGGCGGCGCACCTCTCGGGCCACTGGCGCCACGCGCGGGTCGGCGGCCATAGCCAGAGCCGCTCGCTGCCGCAGTATCTTCACAACCATGCGGCATTCGCCCACGAGATCGTCCTGGCTGCCGCCGACTTGCACGAACGCCGCCGTGATTTTTTTGCATTTCGCCAGGGCATCCTCGCCTTCGTAGTCCACAAGGTTGGTGCGGAAATCGTTAAACAGTTGTGTGGCGTATTCCGGCGTCTTGATGGCGTCTTTTCGCTTCGCGACGTAGTCGTCAGTTTTTCGGGTAATCTCCTGCATCTCGGTCAGAAAGGGCGCCAGGTCGCTTTGCTTTTTCTTCTGCTCCCCAAACCAGGCGTCCATGTCGTGGCCGAAAGCGATGTAATCCTCGATTCTTCCGCGGATATGCCGGACAAACGCGATGTCCTCGTCGAGGGTCTTCAGCACCTCATCCCTCTTCTGCTTCTGCTCCTTCTTGGCATAGATATCGTCGAGGATGGTTCGAGAGGCACAGGTGGGCCGACCCTCGAATGTCTTTTTCTGACCTTCCACGTCCAGGATATACTCGCAGGGGCCGACGCCCAGCGTGGCCCGCATGACGTCCACGATAGTGAATGCGTCGAGCGGGGTTTCTTCTATGCGGTTGATCGGGTAGATAACAGCCGGCCCTTGGAATCGGACGCCCCTCCTATTAAGCGGCTGGAGGTAGCCTTCGCCGTCCTTGTCAATCCAGCAGGGATACAGGAAACTCCCCAGCACCGTGGTCCACCGCTTCCGACCTTCCTTAAGCCAGTCAACATTCCCGAACGATTCCGGCTGGCCGTACCAACCGTGTTTCACGTACTCGCCGTCCGGTTTCTGGGTCAACATTTCCCAGCTGTCGGTCAACTTGTCATCCCGCCGCCAATCCACCCGCCAGTGGGCGGTGTAAGGGGCCTTCCAATCGAGCTGGATGATCTTGTCGGCTTCATCGCTGGCAATATTGCGCATGTGCCAGCTTCCGGAGCCGTTGATTACGGCTACAAACACCTTGCCGTCCTTCGCATAATGGATTTCCGAGCCGGTGATGGTCTTGGCTTTCTCCTGGCCCGAGAGCGTGATCCGGACGTCATCCTTCGCGGGGTGCCATACCGCCATTACGACAGCTTCGTCCACCAGGTGCAGGAGGAAATTCTCGCTGGGCAGCTCTGTCTCAGAAACCGCGAGCTCGGTGGCGTCAGCCACGATGTCGTCCGCGAAGAAATCCGGCAGCACCGCAAACCGGCACGGGGCCACCACCCGCAGCCCCGTCACGGCCGAGCGGGGCTGTGTCTGAACAAACACCTCGCCCACTTTCAGCTCGTACCCGAGCGTGAGCGACTCGCCCTTGGCGGTCTTGTAGGTGGCATCGAGTGTTACGCTGCCCGAGTTGTTCTCCACGATCTTGACCGACAAAAGCGCAACCGCAGGGGCACCGGCCACGGCGACCAACTCTGCCCGCATCGCCAGGCCTTTCGGGTTTACCGCGTAAACCTCCGCTCCCCGGCCTTTTTTGCGCAGGGCGATGGCGAGCCTGCCGTTCGAGAAGACCACGTCACCCTTGAACTTGTGCTTGATTTGGTCCTCCGGGATTAGCTTCCACCCGGCCTGCTTTGAGAGCGTATCCGGCTTCAAGGGAGCGGACGAGGACTTGCCAGTGTCGAACAATTGCACTGCCAGAGGCGCCTCCGCGCGTGCGAGAGGAATGGATAGAAGGACAAAGAAGAATACCAGCCATGCCAAACCGGACCTGCAATACGCTTCCAGTCTCATGATCTCAAACCCTTCCGTCTCAGAATTCGGAACCACGACCGTGCGGAGCCACGACCGTAAGAGAGTGTGCGAAAAGGACAGCCTGAAGGGCTGTGCGAGAATAGCCTGGGGCAACGCCCCAGGAAAACGGTCCACCCCACCCCTTTGTTTCGCCCTGAAGGGGCA
>Ga0315280_10002212_pt1 | contig 31815 bp, 20 predicted proteins | sample YL17G06_40_MG_FD_203697 | JGI IMG/M metagenome (GOLD analysis project Ga0315280, IMG submission 203697) | Sediment microbial communities from Yellowstone Lake, YNP, Wyoming, USA - YL17G06_40 | ecosystem: Environmental > Aquatic > Freshwater > Lake > Sediment | place: USA: Wyoming | collected... | reverse complement strand
GACGAGGCCCCTCCCCCTGGACCCCCTACCCTCTTCTCTATTCCGGAGCGGGGGACGGCGCGAAAATCCGCGCCCGCCAGTTGACACGGACAGAGGTAGGTGTAGGTGGTCGCCACGTCGTCCGTCTCTTGGTTGCTGGGCGAATCCACTTCCCCGACCACGCGCCGGACCGAGAGGACCTGGCCGGTCTCGGTATCCGCGTCGTAGAGCGTCTGGCGGCCCAGTTCGTCGGTGTAGGCGGTCACGTACTTGCCGGTCGAGTCGTAGGTCCACTGGCGCGTGGACCCGTCGGGGAGCGTCATTTCGACCAGGTTCCCGGACGTGTCGTACGTGAATTGGACCGAGGGGGCCGTCTGCGGGCCGCTGCCGTCCGGGTCGGCCCAGACGATGGCCGTCACCCGGCCCTGGCTGTCCGCCTGGCAACTGACCGCATCGGCCGCGAACTCCGCGCGGCCCGCCGCCAAGGCGGCGAGCCTCGCCTCGGAGGCGGTGGCGGCTGCGGCCTGCGGTCCAAGGCAGTCCTTCAAGCTCCTCGTCGATTTGACGGACGGGGCGGCCCCCGTCGGCGAAGGATCGTTGGCACTGCTGTCGCTGCCATCGTCCCCCGGACGGCTCGTGGCAATCCAGTCGCTTCCGCTGGGCGACGTGCTGCCCAACGAGTTGCTGCTGTCGAGTTGCTTGGAGGGCGATTCCGCACTGTCGCCGCTGGGGGCGGTCTGGCTTTCGCCGGTGTCCGTGTCGGTGCCGTCGGCCACGCCGGTCGTGTCGGACGACCAGTCGGTCTGGCTGTCGTCCGTGGACTCGCTGTCGGCGCTTTCGGAGACGAAGATCGCGCCGCCGTCCAAGGCGTCGGCCACCGATCCCCAACTCATGTCGCCTGGGCCCCAACTGCCCACGTAACCACGATAATTCCCACAATAGTAGGCCCCGGTGTAGAAGCCGGGGTACTGGACTGTAAGCGAGTAGGAATCACTCGACTCCCATTCGTTGCTGCCGCTGTCGCCCGTGGTCCAACCCGAGCCTGGGCGATCTGCTCCTCGACTTCCAGAGGGATGCGGTGACACGCAGAGTCGGCTTCGATGCCCATGGTGAGGCGGGCGACTCGATCTCTCGCGCGTACGGCTCGCGTTCCAGTTTGACCGCCGACATGGGTGTCGATACGTTTGGATTGGTCACACGCTTTACAACAGTTGCGGCCGTTCCTGAGCCGGCGAGCGTCGTGATGTGGGGCACCGGCATCGTCTGGCTCGTAGGCCTCGGTTGGCGTCGTCATCGCGCGGCCAGAGCCTAGGGAGAAAAGGACCGGGTGGCCCTGGGCGGTTGAAATTCCAGATACCATGAAAGAGCCGGGGGCTCCAAGGGCGGCCGCGAAAAGGTGTCAGGAACCGTTGTTTTGCGCGACCGGAAACGGTTCCTGACACTCCGTCCAAGTTCTGAGGCGGATTCCTTTGAGCGCGAGCCAAGGCTGCTTTCCTTTTCGGAAACCATGAGCCAACCTGGGAATTCCAGAGACACAATACCTATTTGGGTAGTTTGCGGAGTTTTCGGACGTTGAAACGCGGCCGCGGGTCTGTCCCGGTTTCGACCTCGCGGGTTGTTAGATCACATCTGCGAACCGGCGCAGTTCGGCAACGGTCTGCGCTAATCCCTGTCTTTCCAGTGCCGCCAGGAACTCATCAACGCACATGGGCGGGTTCTTGAGCCTCTCCCGCTGCCGCTTTGCGGCGGCGCAGATGACGGCGGGCCGAGGTCCAGAAGATGGTGATTGAACTCGAACCGTGGGAAAGCGGCCAGGTGCAATTTGCTGGACCACCAATTTGCCGGACATCCCATCAAGCGTGCCCATGTCGGAGAGTTGCATCGCGGCAGGGCTAGGACTAGAATAGGCTAGTCTTCCAAGGAACGAACCATGATTACTTCCACGATTGACGAAGCACAGTCTCAACTCGCCCAGCTTATTATGGCGGCCGAACAAGGCGAGGAAGTGGTCATTGCCCGGGCGGGAAAGCCCGTGGCCAGGTTGCTTCCTTACGAGCGGCAGGGCGGCGCGCGGCAAGGAGGGCAGTGGCGCGGACGTGTCCGCATTGCCCCAGACTTCGACGAACTGCCGCCAGATATTGGCGAGGCATTTGGGCTAGATGAACCTTCTGCTTGACACCCACGTTCTGCTGTGGTGGCTCGACGACCCTGCGCGGCTTTCCGAAGCGGCCAGGGCGGCAATTCGAGACGGAGCGAACGTCGTCTATGTGAGCGCGGCGACGGCGTGGGAAATCGTTATCAAGAAGACTCTCGGGAAACTCGACGCTCCCGACAATCTGGACGAGGTTTTGCGCGACTGCCGCTTCACGCCGCTCCCCATCAGGGTCGCGCATGCCCTGGCTGTTCAATCGCTCCCGATGCACCATCGCGACCCGTTCGATCGAATGCTTGTTGCGCAAGCGCGTACGGAGGGAATGACCGTCGTCACGCGCGATCCGAGGGTTCTGGAATACACCGTGCCGACCATCGTGGCGTGAAGAACCGACGCAAGGGTGGCAGAGAAAGCCCAGCGGTGTGGGGTACGAAAACGCATCCCTCGACGGCGGTCTGGCGAGGGAAAAGGTGTCAGGAACCGTTGTTTTGCCGGACCGGAAGCGGCTCCTGACACTGCGGCCCCGTTTCGACGGGCTCTTCTGCGCCTCTTGACCGGCGGCACTTTCGGGCGCATGATTGAAGCGGGTTCAATGCAACGGCCCGCTGGTCCGCAAAAGGCATCTGTATGACTACCGTCACCGCGAGCGAGGTTCGCGCCCACCTGTCGGACATGCTGAGCCAGATTGCCCGGAAGGGGAATCGGGTGGTCGTCACTCGTGGCGGCAAGAAATTCGCCGCACTGGTTCCGCTGGACGATCTCGAATTTCTCGAAGCACTCGAAGACCGGCTCGACATGGAAGATGCCAAGAAGGCCCTCAAGGAACCAGGTTCCCTTCCTTGGGAGAAAGTGAAGGCAAGCCTCGGGCTGTGAGGGCGGCGTGTATTCCATCGAACTGAAGCCCTCGGCCGTGCGCGACCTGCAACGGTTGCCGCGTCCGATGCAGACGCGGGTGGCCCGGAAGATCGATGCTCTCGCCAACAATCCGTTTCCACGCGGATCCGTGAAGCTTCAAGCCCTGCGCGACCTCTGGCGCATTCGAGTGGGCCGTTACCGCATCATCTACCTGGTTCGCCGGAAAACCCTTGTGGTATTCGTACTACGAGTCAAACACCGTGGCGACGTCTATCGGCCCTGACGTTGTGGTCTCGGTCAGCAGCCGTTGGGCGTTTCCGTACTCGATGGCCTGCCGCTGGCGGTCGTCGAGCCCCGCCTCGCGCATCTTGAGGACCGCGGACTCCAGCGAGAAGAGCGGCACATGCGAGCCGAAAAGCACGCGCGACGGCGGCACGGTCCGGAGCAAGGCCGCGACGCCGCCGACGCCCTCCTGCATCGATATGTCGAACCAGATGCGATCCACCGCGGCCAGTTGCTGTAGCTCCCGGCCACGGAGCGTCGCCAGGCCGTTGAGCACGATCAGGCGCAAGCCTGGCCGGGCCTTGACCAGCCCGGCGAGGTTTCCGGTTGTTGGTGGGACTGCGCTGCGCTGGTCCGACCCTACGGCCCCGGTTTTTGGTGGGACTGCGCTGCGCTTGTCCCACCCTACGGCTACGTCGGGAACTTGCATCAGGGGATGCTGCACCCGCACGTCGTCCATGCGCACGACAAGCTGCACGATCAGCCTGCGCTGGGCGGCCAGGTCCAAAAGCTGGGCAAAGACGGGGTCCTCAAGCCGGTAGCCGTGATAATTGGGGTGCAGCCGGATGCCCGGCATGTGATACTCCTCCGCGCAGCGGCGCAGGTCCTCTTGCCAGTCGGGGAGCATCGGGTTAATGGATCCGAACGGGACAAGCTCGACGCCGGGTGCCATGCCCACGCGTGCCGTGGGCATGTTCGAGCATGAGCATGGCGCGACCAACCTTCGGTCGGTGCCCGGCGTCGCCATGGCACCCGCGCAGGCCGCGGCCAGACGCCGGTTCACGCCGCCGATGTCGCGGTGGAACAGACCGTCGAGGCTTCCGACCCAGGCCTGCCCGACGCCATGCTTGCGGAGCGATTCCACCAAGCGCGGCAGCTCGTCGCACGGGGTGCGGCGGAACGGCCAGCGCGAGAGGTTGACATTGACGTCGATAATCATGGGGTAGGTGGTAGATGGTAGGTGGTAGGTGGCGGGCCCTCACCCCTTGCCCCTCTCCCGCGGGCGGGAGAGGGGAGTTATGAGCAGGCGGCGGAGGTTGCCGCCGAGGATCATGCGTTTGTGGGCCTCCGGCAGGTCGGCACTTGTGACCTTGGCCAGTTGGGACGCGAAGCTCCGGCCGCCCGCGTCCGAGCCAAAGACGACCCGCTCGGGCCCCAACTCGCGCACGGCCATCTCGACGAAACCGGACGTGGGGTCCGAGCCGCTCACTTCGGCGCAGACGTTCTTCACCGCCCGGATGGCCCGGATGCCGCGCTCCCAGTCGTTCCCGGTGTGGCCGCAAATGAACCGGGCGTCGGGGTGCCGGGCCGCCAGGACCGCCACGTCGGCGGGGCTCGACTCGCCGGACAGGTTCGGGCCGGTCCGCCAGTAGGCGTGCTGCAGAATCGGGACCGCGAGCTCCACGGCGCGGCGGACGATCGGGTCCAGCTCGGGCCGGCGGCACTCCAGGGCGACCCAAAGCTTCACGCCGACCATCGGGCCGTCGCGCACGCAGCGGTCCATCTCTCGAAGGCTTTCCTCAGGATGCTTGGGGTTGAGATAGACCAGGCCGTGTACGCGACTGGGGGCGTGTGCAATCGCCCTGAGCACTTCATCATTGGCCCTGCGGACCTCGGCGGGCGAAGGGTCGTACGGCGACAAGGCCGTCCCGAGGGACACGACCAATCGCTCGATCCCTAGCCGGCCGGCAAACTTCAGCAACTGGTCGATTCGCTCTTCGACGGTGCCGGACACGCCGGTCAGATGGACGTGCCCGTCCCAGATCGCGTCCTCGGAAGACGCGTCGTTGGCCGCCACACACCGGGTTTGCAGGCCGCGCAAGACCGCCATGGCCCCCGCTGCCTGAACGGTCTGGGCGAGCATCGTGCGGCGCGTTTGAACCGAGTTCATCGCGTGGGGCCCTTTCAAGGAGGTTGGGCTATTCCGGGAGGACGAGGCTCCGGCCGAGCCTGAGCGCGGCCAGACTGCATTATGCCACGAGAGAGTCCGCCATACAACATGACGCGGAGCAAGCCGCGTTTTGGAGTGCGGTGATTCATCACCGCTTTTGGAGCGGCGGCGAAAGGTGGCGAGACGGTTTTGAAGCCGGCTCCCGGACGGCCAGCCCCACTTTCGCCGCCGACCTCGGGAGGCTACCATAGGTGTCGAAACGTTGGCACGCCGTGGATGCCCGCGTTTTCCTTCAATCTCGCATCGTGACCTTGTAGAGGAGGGCGTAAAGATGGATTCAAGGGATTCCATGTCGCGGCGCCGGTTCGTGGCGGGCGCCTCCGGTCTGCTGGCCGCCGGGGCGCTGGACGCGGCGGCCGCAGAAGTGAAGAAGCCGGCGGCGGCTTCCCAACTGGCCCTGCACGGCGGCGAAAAGGCCGTCAAGACGTCGGTCCCGCGTCTCCCCGTTCGCTGGGGCGGACCGGAGCGGGAACGCCTGGAAGCGATGCTCGCCCAGAATTCGCTCTTCTACTGGAGAGGCCCGCAAACGGCCCTCCTCATCAAGCGCTTCCAGCAGGTCTGCCCGGTGAAATACGCGCAAACTTGCTCCTCCGGCACCGCCGCGATCCACATCGCCGTGGCCGCCGCGGGCATCGGTCCGGGCGATGAGGTAATCACCGCGCCGATCACCGACATCGGCACCGTGATCGGGGTCCTGTACCAGCAGGGAGTGCCTGTCTTCGCCGACCTCGGGCCGGGCACGTACAACCTGGACGTCAAGGACGTGGAGCGGCGGATCACGCCCAAGACCAAGGCGATCATCGCGGTCCACCTGACCGGCAACCCGTGCGACATGGACGCCCTGAAGGCTCTGGCGGACCGCCACAAGCTCGTCTTGATCGAGGACTGCGCCCAGGCGTGGGGGGCGAAGTATCGCGGGCGGCCGATCGGCAGCATCGGCCACTTCGCCTGTTTCTCCCTGCAAGACTCCAAGCACGTGACCTGCGGCGACGGGGGACTCGTCGGCTCCAGCGACGAGCGATTCGGGCCCATGCTGCAGAAGTTCGGCGACAAAGGCGGCGATCGCGTCAAGGGCGGCGGGTTCCAGGCGTTCGCCACGAACTACCGGATGAGCGAGCCGCAGGCAGCCGTTGCCGCCGGGCAGTTGAGCCGATTGGAGGCCATCGCGGCGCGCCGGGCGAGACTGGGCAATCTGCTCTCCGAGAAGATCGCCCGCATCCCCGGCATCCAGGCGCACGAAGTCCATGCCGAGGACCGGGCGGTCTACTGGTTCTACATGTTCCGCATGCGGCCCGAGGCCTTCCGCTGCAACCGGGCCGAGTTCGTCCAAGCCCTGGCGGCCGAGGGCGTCTCGGCGTCGGCGGGGTACATCGCGGTGCCGCTCTACGGCGAGCCGGTGTTTCAGCGGCACGGGTTCTTCGCCGGGCACTGGCCGGTCCGCGAGTTCGGCCTGACGACCATGGATTACACCAAGCACAAGTGCCCGGAGGCGGAAGCGATCCTGAAAACCGGCATCCGGGTGACGATCCACGAGGCGATGACGGAGGACTACATCCTCGGCGCCGCGGCGGCCATCGCCAAGGTGGCCCGCCATTATGCAGCATGAGCCGTGGGTTCGACTTCGGGAAGCTCCGCATGAGAGATATGCCGTTCACGTCGCCCGCGTCGCTCTTGGGCCGCGAGGGTTCAAGCATCTGTGCCGCCCTGGAGGCAGCCCGTGAGTTCCTCCAGGCCAACAGCACGGCTGCCCTTCTCGCCCAAGTCGGCCGGACGCTCGAAGGAATCCCGCCGGCGGTCCACCTGGACAAAGGCGTCGTGCAGCGGTCGTTTCGCGGCGACCCCGCGCGTCCGGGCGACGATCTTTTGACCGGCCAAGGTGTCTTCTACGTCAGCGAAGAGCGAAAGCTCTTTCTGGACTGCACGGCCGGACACTATCAAATGACCTGGGGCTACAACCATCCGGAGCTCAGCGCGGCCGTCATCGAGGCCCTCCAGGCGGGGATCGTCTGGGACGACCACAGCAACATTCCGGGCGATGCGGTCAAGCGCCTGGCCGCGCGGCTGGTCGAGGCGGCCAACGGCGGCCAGGTCGATTCGCCGCGCGGGCTGGAAGACGGCGCGGCACTGAACACCGTCCTCTTGGGCGTCTGCACGGGCTCGGTGGCGGCCGGCGGCGCGCTAAAGCTCGTGCTCAAGCACCACGAGGCGGTGCGCCCCGGCACTCAGCCGGTGCTGATCGCGATTGCCGGAAATTACCACGGCACCGACTTTCTTGCCCAGCGGCTCCGCGGCATGTGGCCGCAGTACTTCACCGGCCTGGAGGTCGTACAGGTCGAGCCCAACGACACGGCGGCCCTGGAGCGTGCTTTCCAGACGCACTGCGGCCGGGTTGCCGCCTTCTTCGCCGAGCCGATCCTCATGAACCGCGAGGCCATCCTCTTGGACGGCGAGTTCCTCCGCGCGGCCCGCAAGCTCTGCGACGAGGCCGACGCCTGCATGGTGCTGGACGAGATCCAGACCGGCTTCTGGTGCCCCGAGGTCTTCATGTTCCGGCAGTACGGCATCGCTCCGGACATCCTCGTGGCGGGGAAGGGGATGACGGCGGGCTTTCATCCGCTCTCGGCATTGATTTACCGCCGCAAGTACGACCGCCTGGAGCAGTACGACGCCATCAGCACCAACGGCAACGCCCCCTTGGCGTCGCTTGTGGGGCTCTGCTCCCTGGAGCTGCTCCAGCGCGACCGGCAGCGGATTGACGCCCTCGGCCGCCGCTATTTCCAGCGTTTGCAGGAGCTGCCCGAGGCCCACCCCAAGCGCGTGGCGGCGATCCACGGCAAGGGGCTTCTGGCCGGAGTGAAGTTCCACACCGTCAACGACGCGGTGGCCTTCCATCGCCGCGCGCTGGAGCGCGGCCTTTGGGTCCGGGCCCAGACGTATCACGCGGGCCACAGCACCGTGCTCACCAAGCCCGCCCTGGCCGCCGACGAGCGGGTCGTGGATTTCGTCGTGGATACGTTCCACGAGATCGTGGGGAGTCTGTGAGGGCAATTTTGTGGGACCGCCGCCCTCGGCTGTCCCGCAGCCGGGCACAGCCGGGGCAAGCACAGCCGGGGCGGCTGTGCCACGTGGTCAGATGCGTCGCGTGGGACTGTCGTCCCACCCTACGATTCTGGCTCTCGACTCTCGACTCTCAGCCATCAGCAGCCGCTGGGCGTTGCCCCAGAAGATCGCCTCCACCTCGGCGCGAGCCAGCCGGCACTGCCCACAAGCGTCTTTGAGGGCCCGCAGCGCCTCGTACATGGACAGCGTGTATTGGGCCTCGACCTCCGGCGGCTCGCGATCGCGGTTGAAGAAGAACGGGTAGCTGGTGTGGTAGACGTACTTTCGCCCCTGCCACTGCTGGCGGCCCCGCATGTACAGGATCGGGTTGTCGGTGCCGTAGACGATGCGGCGCGGGCCGAAGGTCTGGATCGCCAGCCGGAGGACCTCGGGGTTGAGGACTGCGGAGACGTCGAAGTACAGGCCCTCGTCGGCGGCCAGCGGCGGAAAGGCGTCTTCGGCGTGCGGCAGCGTGTAGCAGCGGCCCAGGTGTGCGATCACCAAGACGACGTTGGGGTATTGGCGGCGGATCTCGCGGATCTCGGCGAGGTTCTGCGGGTGGCCGAGCCGGTCGGCCTTGGGCACGTGGAGCGTCACCCAAGCCCGCCGCCGATCCAAGACCTCCAATTGATGGTGCGGCAGGAAGTCGAAGATGCTCGCCTCCAGGTGCTTGTCGCGGGTCGTTGGGTCTTGGCTGATGAGCGCGTAGTACACCTTGACGCCCGGAGTGTTCGGCAAGTCCAGTTCGCGGGCGATCTGCTCGGCCGGCCATTGCGGCCGGACCACGGCCAGGCGATACCAGCCCCGCCGCACGCACTCCTCCTGGAGGCTTGCGCTAGTGGCCTCGACGTCGAAATCGAGAAACGGAAAGCCGAACGCGAGGCAGGAAACCTCGCGGCCGGGGAAGACGGTTCGGTAGCACCGTGCGGCATCCTCGGCCCCAATTGGCTCGGCAACCTCGTTCACCCAATACTGCCGCCGCTTTGCCTCCGTCATTTCTTCCACGCGGAAGCGAGGCTCTTGGACGTGCGTATGCGCGTCGAAGATCCGCTGCGGCAGCCAGTCCTCGAGATGCCGTCGCCAGAAGGCGCGGTCGACGTCGGTGTATTGCCAAACGTGATGAAGGGGGATTGGTTTCATAAGGGACGACAAGCACGAATGTCGAATTCTAACACAACGCCCCCAAGTACCGTTCCAGCAGGCGGCCGTACGCGGCCGCGTTCTCGCCCGGCACCAGCGTCCGGCTTGCCGGAGCGAGTTGTTCGGACAGGCGGGCCAAACTGGAATCCTTCTCCACCATGGCCCGGGCAAGGACCGCCGCCCCGAACGCACTGATCGCCGGCTCGCCGGCACATGCGACCGGCCGGCCCGTCACGTCCGCCGCAATCTGGGGCGTGACGCGGCTGGTGGCTGCCGCGCCGCACATCACCAGCCGGCGCACGGGGCAGCCTGCCTCGGCAAGCAGGCTCAAGTGCCTGGCCAGCTCGCAGGCCAGCCCTTCCACAACGGCACGCACCAGGTGGCTCGGCCCGTGGGAAAAACGGAGCCCGTCAATCCGTCCGCCCTGTAATGCCGCCTTAGGGCCCAGGGTCGGGGCCAAGAGCGGCCAGAAACACAATCCGTCGCTTCCCGGCCCAGCGGTCTGGAGCATCGCATCCACCTGCTCGCAGGCGACCTGGCTGGAGCCGGAGAGCCTCATCGCCCACTCGATCGCCGAGCCCCCGTTGACCATCGAGAGCAACTGGCCGAAAAGGCCGGGCACGGGATGCTGGCAGAGAATCGCCTGGCGCGTGGCCGGGCGCGTGAGCCCGGTGCTGTTGGCGATCATCGCCCACGCCGTGCCGGTGCCCAGCGACACGTCCCCTTCGTGGACTGAGCCCGACCCCAGCGAGGCCGCATACTGATCGTGGACCGCCGGCGAGACGGGAATCCCCGGCGGCAGGCCGGTTGCCGCAGCGGCATCGGGGCGCAGCGGGCTGGCCGGCTCGTCGGCCGCGGCCAGGTCCGGCAACTGGTCTTCGCGGAGTCCCAGTCGCGCGAGCAATTCCGGGTCCGCGCGGCCGAGCGACGGATTATAGAGCAGGGCGATCGAGAGCGACGTGGCGTCGTGGGCCCGGCGGCCGCACAGCCGATGGACGATCACGTCCCCCACAAAACCGATTGCCGCGGCCTTCGCCATCATCGCCGGGGACTGCTTGCGGAGGCGAAGGACCTGCCCGGGCGTCATGAGGCAGGTGTGGCAGCCGGCGTGCGCGGCGAAGAACTCCTCGCCGAGTTCCCGCACCAGTTGCTCGTCGAAGGGCCGGCCGCGGCTGTCGAGCCAACTGATCACGGGCCCGAGGGGCCGGTCCTCGCCGTCGAGAAGCTGGAGGGCCCCGCCCTGGCTCGACACCCCGACCGCTTCGATCGCCGCGGCATCCACGGCACTCGCGGCCTGGCGCACGGCTTGGCAGGTGGCGTGCCAGATTTGCTCGATGTCCTGCTCGACGCCGCCGTCGGGCGTACACTGCCGCGAAACGGCGGCGGAACCGCTCGCCACCACCCGGCCGCCGCGGTCCACGACGAGGGCCTTGGCGTTGGTCGTCCCCAAATCGAGTCCGAGGAACATTTTAGACCTCGACGTACCTTGCGTTCAGCAAAGCCGCCGTAGAGCGAATCCGCGCGGTGGCATCGCCGAAGCAAACGGCGTTGTGGTGCGGGCCGCCCGCCTTGGCATACGCGGTGAGCATATCGCGGACGTCGCCTTGCACGGTCCGCAGCTTGAAGTGCGGCACGGGCATGTCGGCCAGCGGGCCGTAGTCCTCGATCTGCACACGGCTGGCCACGAGACGCCATCGCTGCTCTGGCCCGCGGCAAAGGGCCACGAGCGTCGCCGGCCCCGGCTGGAAGCTCGTCACCAGGGCCAACTGCCGGCCGCGGGTCCGGGTGATCGGCTGCGGCCGGGCCACCAGCGGCACCTTGCGGTCGGTCCGCGCCATGGCCACGTTGGCCTCGCCCATGTGGCTCATGAAGAAGCCGTTGCCGGCAAAATCGATCGTGAAAACCTCGCTGAAGCTGGCCGGCGCCTGCAAACGATTCAACAGCCAGCAGCCCACGGCGCCGATCAAATCGCCTTCGCCGGCAAACCCCAGGCCATCGGCCATCAAGCGGCTGGCGGCCACGAAGGGGAGCGTCTCGGTCCGCTCGTCCTCGCCGAAGGCCATAAACTGGTAGCTGAATGCCTCGAGCCGCCGCTCGGCGAGGATCGCCCGCAGCGAAAGCTCGGCCCGGGCGGTGGCGTCTAGATCGGCGTCGGTCACGTCGGCGGCCACGGCGTACTGCGAGCGGTATTCGGTCTTGAGCGGCTCGACGGCATCGCGCGGCGCGGCCGCCGCCCGCCGGATGTACTCCTCGACCGAAAGGGCCGTCCACTGGCAGCCGAGCGTGGCGGCCAGGCGGGTCGCGTCGAGGGCGAAATCGCCCATTCCGGGGAAGGGATAGCCCATCAGTCCGACGCGGAGGCGGCGCAGCCCCGAGGCCGCCGCGGCGGCCACGCAAAAGTCCTCAATCTGCCGCAGTGCGTCCGGATCGTCCGGGTGCGAGGTAACGTACTCGAAGCGGACGCCGTGTTGCACCAGCACGCTGGCCAGGTCCTGGGTGCCGTGGACTCCGTGGTTCTCGACCATCTTGCCGGAGTCGAAATCGCTCCCGACTGCGAAAAGTTCCTGCGTGTTCCAAACGAGGATGGGGAGCCGCGTCCGCTTGAGGGCCGGCAGGGCCAGTTGGCTGGGCGAATACGTCAGGCAGATCACCAGCAGGGCATCGACGCCCGCCGCCTCGAATCCGGCAACCGCCGTTTCGATCTCCTCGCGGCGAAAGACGGCCCGATCGAACCGCACGTCGGCGATTGACGCGAGCTTCGGCAGCAGCGTTTCGCGCAGCCACCGCTCGCGCCGCGGGCGCAACTCCGGCAGGAGCTGCTCGTAGAGCTCCAGCGTCAGGGCCAAGAGTCCGATGCGTGGCTTGCTCGCCGCCATCGTCATGTGCAAATCCAAACCCCGTAAGGCCCACGGGTTGCAGCGCGTGGGCTTTGCTGCCATAACGCCGGCATCGTATTTGCCTGGCGTCGCGCTGTCAAGTATCATGGGCGTCATGCCCCCGCCCGAAACGTTCTCGCTGGAAGCCTGGGACTACGCCGCCTTTCTGACGTATTTCGTGGGGCTGTCGGCCGTCAGTTACTGGGCGGGGCGCAAGGAGCGCTCCAGCACCGAGGAGTACTTCCTGGCCGGTAAGAAGCTCCCCTGGTACGTGGTGGGCGGGTCGTTCATCGGGGCGAACATCAGCACGGAACACTTCATCGGCATGGTCGGCGCCGCCGTGGTCTACGGCGTCTGCGTCTCGATGTCGGAGTGGATGAACGTCGCCACGTTCTCGCTCCTGATCTGGTTCTTCATCCCCTTTTTGCTGGCGTCGCGGGTCTTTACCACGCCGGAGTTCCTGGAAAGGCGGTTCAGCCCGCGATTGCGGCAGATCTTCGCCGTGGTGACGGTCGTCAGCAACATCGTGGCCTTCCTGGCCGCGGTCCTCTACGGCGGCGCAGTGGCGCTAGAGGGGCTTTTCGGGTGGAACCTCTGGTTTGCGATTGTGCTCTTGGGCGTCGTGGCCGGCGGCTGGGCGATCTACGGCGGGCTCGCCTCCGTGGCCTGGAGCGACCTGTTCATGGTGATCGTGATGGTCGCGGGCGGATTGACGGTCACATACCTCGGCCTGGACAAGCTGGCCGGGAGCGACGGCTCGCTGGCCGACGGCTTCCAGACCATGCTCCATCGCAACCAGGCGACTGCCGGCGTGTGGAAGGAAGCCGTGACCCAGAACATCGCTCACCTTTCCGGGAGCGCCGAGCACACCACCTACAACCGCCTCTCGGTGTTTCAGCCCGCCAGCCACCCCCTCTGGCCGTGGACCAGCATCTTCTTCACGATCTTCTCGGTGAGCATCTGGTACAACGTGCTCAACCAGTTCATGATCCAGCGGGTCCTCGGGGCCAAAAACAGCTACCACGCCCGGATGGGGATCGTCTTTGCCGGGTTTCTGAAGGTCCTCATGCCGGTGATCGTGGTGCTGCCGGGGCTGATCCTCTTCGCCTTGAAGCCGGGACTCCTCCTGCAGACCTGGGAGAACGTTCGCCCTGCGGCCGACAAGGGCTTCGTTCAACTCGTGCAGGACCTTGTGCCGGTGGGGGTGCGGGGGCTCTTTTTGGCCGCCTTGTTCGGGGCCATCCAATCGACCGTCAACGCCGTGCTCAACTCCACCGCCACCGTGATCACCCTGGACATGTATCGCCCCTGGGTGAATCCCAAGGCCGGCGAAAAGCAACTCGTTTGGGTGGGGGTGCTGTCGTCGACCGTGGTGCTGGCGGTGGCCATTCTCATGGGCGGATTCATCGGCAAGCTGAAGGGGAGCCTGTTCGAGTACATCCAGGAGTTGTACGCGTTTTTCGCCCCGCCCTTTGCAGCCATCTTTCTGCTGGGCATCCTCTGGAGGCGGATCAATGCCGCGGGCGCCCTGGTGACCGTGATCCTCGGGTTCGCCTTCGGTTTGGGCGTGAAGGTCTACGTGCAGCTCGCTGCTTCGCATCCCGCGTGGATCGATCCCTATGCCAACCAGGCGACGATCAACTGGTTGTTCTGTGTGGCAGTCTGCATCGCCGTCAGCCTGGCCACGGCGCCGCCCCGGCCGGAACAGGTCACCGACCAGGTGACGATCAACTGGCGCAGGCTCAACATCTTCGGCGACCTCGGCCGGCACTGGTATTCCAGCGTGGTCTTCTGGTGGGCCCTGTTTGTGGTGGCGATCCTGGCGCTCTTGCTCTTCTTCTCGGGGCTCTTCTTCCCGGCAACGGGGGCGGGCTGATCCCACGGCCCGCCGTCCATCAGCATCAAAGCCCACGGGTTGCAGCCCGTGGGCTTGTGGCGGGACAGGCAAGAATGCCTGTCCTCCTGACTTCGGAAGTCTGTGTTTCTACCGCCCCTGTTCCGTCAGCAGCACTTCCAACCGGGCGGCCAACGGCGGCGGCACCTGCTCCAACAGCTCGCGGCCCACCAGCCCGACGTCGATCATGTCCCGCAAGTGTACGCGGTCCTGGTCCCGATTCGCTTGAAGCTTCATCGCCACCAGGCCGGCCAGCGAGACCACCGGAATGCCGCCCGCGAGCGCCTCCCGCTGGTCGATGGCGGGCGAAGGGCACTCGTAGTGCGGCCGCACTCTCTCGCCCGCCCACACCAGATGTATGGCGTGCCGGGGGTTCGGGTTGGCCTCGTCGAGAAACATCCCCACGCCCAGCACCTCGAAATACTCCATGCCAGCCGACCGTGCCGCCGCCCGCGCCCGCGGCAAGTCGTCGCGATGCAAGAGGATGTCTACGTCCTTGGTAGTCCGCACCGCCGCGGGATCGCGTGTGGCGACCCAGAGGGCCACCGCTTGCCCGCCGACCAGGGCGTAGGGAACCGACGCCTTGTCCAACGCCGCGCGGATCCGCTCCAGGCGGTCGGTCACGTCGTCCAGAGCCATGATATACTGACTCCAAATACCCAAGGCCGCCTCACGTTGTGGTAGATTGGGCAAGGAACCTCCGAACCCCTCCTATGGTACCCAACGCGATGCCGCCTGAGAAGTCCTCCCTTGGCCCACGCCCAATGCCCGAAAACAAAGCTATCAACAATCAGCTTTCAGCTATCAGCGGCCACATCTCAGTAATTCAAGGTCACCCCGGATGGGGAATTGGAGGCTCGATGCCACGAGTTTCGGAAACGCACGATGGATCAACCTCAGCCCTGGGAAGTACCCGTGCCTCTTCTCTGTTCATGCGTGTTTTCCAAGACGAAACAGAGAAGAGGCACCGGTACTTCCGGACGGAGAAGACCGCCACTGGTCGTCGAAACCCTACCCAACTTCGTTTCGGAAAGCACCATTCAGGGTGGCCTCGAATTACTGACACCTGGCCGCTGATAGCTGAAAGCTGATAGCTGAATCCCGTTCGCCGAGAACCTGGAACCCCGGACTGTGCCATTTCCCCGTTCCTTTGATCGCGAGATCCAAAACGCCATGCCCGCCGACCGGCATCGGCTGCGCAAGGAGTTCCGCGCGATCCGGGACGCGGAAAAACGCCGCCAGCCGGTCGATCGGCGACTGGCCCGCTGGAAGCAGGAGCTCCAGCGGTCGATCGCATTGTACAAGGGGCGCCGGGCGGGCGTCCCGACGATCCGCTTCGACGAGGACCTGCCCGTCTCTCAGCGGCGCGACGAAATCGCCGTCGCCATCCGGGACCACCAGGTGGTGATCGTCTGCGGCGAGACGGGCTCGGGCAAGTCTACCCAATTGCCGAAGATTTGCCTCACGCTCGGGCGCGGGATCGAGCGGCTCATCGGCCACACCCAACCGCGGCGCATCGCCGCGCGGTCCATCGCCGCGCGGATCGCCGAAGAGTTGGGGACGCCGCTGGGGCATCACGTGGGCTACAAGATCCGCTTCGCCGACGCCACCAGCCCCAATACCTACATCAAGCTGATGACCGACGGCATCCTCCTGGCGGAAATCCAGTCCGATCCGCTCCTGGACCAGTACGACACGATCATCCTCGACGAGGCCCACGAGCGGTCGCTCAACATCGACTTCCTGATCGGCTGCCTCAAGCGGATCCTGCCGAAGCGCCGCGACCTGAAGCTGATCATCACCTCGGCCACGCTCGATGCGGACCGATTCGCCAAGCATTTTGCCACCGCGGCCGGGCCGGCGCCCGTGGTCGAGGTCTCGGGCCGCACGTACCCGGTGGAGACTCGCTGGCGGCCCATCGAGCGGGACGAGGAGGGCGACGAGCCCGACCCGGACGACGCCCTCTTCGATGCCGTGGCCGAGCTGGCTTCGCTCGGCCCCGGCGACATCCTCATTTTCATGCCCACGGAGCGCGACATCCACGGGACGGCCAAGGATCTGCGCGGCCGCAAGATTCCCGGCGTCTATTCCGGACGCACGACCGAAATCCTGCCGCTTTACGCCCGGCTTTCGATCCAAGAGCAGCAGCGGATTTTCCAACCGCACGCAGGCCGGCGCATCGTCATCGCCACGAACGTGGCCGAGTCGTCGCTCACCGTGCCCGGCATCCGCTACGTGATCGACCCCGGCACCGCCCGGATCAGCCGCTATTCGCCGCGGACCAAGACCCAGCGATTGCCGATCGAGGCCATCTCGCGGGCCTCGGCCGACCAGCGGGCCGGGCGTTGCGGGCGGATCGGCCCGGGCGTCTGCGTGCGTCTCTACAGCGAGGAGGATTATCAGGGCCGCGAGCGGTTCACCCCGCCCGAGATCCAGCGGAGCAACCTCGCCGCGGTGATCCTGCAGATGAAGGCCTTCCGCTTCGGCCAGATCGAGAGCTTCCCATTTCTCGATCCGCCGCGGGCCGACGCGATCCGCGACGGCTACAAGACGCTCGTCGAGCTGGGGGCTTTCGACGAGCACTACGAGCTGACCGAGCTGGGCCGCCAGTTGAGCCGCCTGCCGGTCGATCCGCGGATCGGGCGCATGATTCTCGCCGCCCGCGATGAAAACTGCCTGAGCGAGGTGCTCGTCATCGCCGCGGCCCTGGAGATCCAAGACCCTCGCGAGCGACCCTTGGAGAAGCAGGAAGCGGCCGACGAGTGCCACGCCCAGTTCGCCGACCCCGATTCCGACTTCTTGGGCTATCTGAAGCTCTGGGATTTCTACCACCAGCTCAAGGGGCGGCTCTCGCGGGGCCAGCTCCGCAAGGCGTGCCGGCAGAACTTCCTCTCGCACAACCGCATGCGCGAATGGACCGACATCCATTTGCAGCTCTTGGACTTCGTGGGCGAGGCCGGATTGCGCCCCGGGCCACCGGTTGTGGCCGGTCTCCCGACCGAGCCACGGCGGGGTCGGGAGACCCGCGCCGAACCGCTGACCGGATTGCGCCCCGGCCAGCGCCGCGACGAATACGAGCCGATCCACCGGGCCATCCTCACGGGACTGCTCAGCAGCGTGGCGATGTGCGGCGAGTCGGGCCAGTACAGCGTGGCCGGCGGCGGCAAGGCGCTCCTCTGGCCCGGTTCCGGCATCGCCAGCGGCAAGCCCTGGTGGGTCGTGGCCGCCGAAGTGGTCGAAACCGGGCGCCGCTACCTCCGCTGCTGTGCGAAGATCCAGGCCCGCTGGGTCGAGCCGATCGCCGCCCACCTCGTGAAGCGGTCGTACAGCGACATCCACTGGGACCGGGACAGTGCCTCGGCCGTGGCGATGGAAAAGGTATCGCTCTTCGGGCTGACGCTCGTCTCCGGGCGGCGCGTGCGCTACGGGCCGATCGACCCGGCCGCGTCGCGCGAGCTGCTCATCCAGCACGGACTGGTGGAAGGCGAGATGGACCGCCCGCCCGAGTTCCTCGTCCATAACCAGAAGCTCATGGAAGAGATGGAGCAGCTCCAGGCGAAGCTCCGCCGCAACGACCTGCTCTTGGGTCCCTGGGCACGCTACGAGTTCTACGACCGGCGCATCCCGCCCGATGTCTACGACGGCCCGCGCCTGACCAAATGGCTCCACAGTGCCCATCGCAAGGATCCTCGCGTGCTGCACATGACGAAGGCGGACCTGGTGCAGGAGGATGCCGCCGAGGTGCCGCCGGAGCAGTTTCCCGATTCCATTCCCGTCGAGCGCATGGAGTTGCCGCTGGATTACCAGTTCGAGCCCGGCGCGGAGGAAGACGGAGTCACGCTCGTCGTGCCGCAGGAGGCCCTCAGTCAGCTCGATCCGCAGCAACTGGGCTGGCTCGTGCCGGGCCTGCTGGAGGCGCGGATCACGGCCCTCATCCGCTCGCTCCCCAAGACGATCCGGCGCTTACTCGTCCCCGCGCCGGACACGGCCAGGCGGGCGCTTGAGGAACTCCGCTTCGGCGAGGGGGACATGCGTGAGGCAGTCTCTCGCGTGCTCAGCCGCATCGCCGGCCAGCGGATCTCGCCGCACGATTTCGAGGAAGATAAGGTGCCGGACAGTCTGCGCATGAACCTCCGAGTGGTCGATGCCGAGGGCAATCCCCTGGCGCATGGCCGCGACGTGGACGCGGTCCGCCGACAACTCGGCATGGAGGCCGCGGCCGCCGTCTCGGCCCTCGACGATCCCCAGTGGAACCGCGACGGCCTAGTGACTTGGGACCTCGATGAGCTGCCCGAGGAAGTCGAGCTTCGCCGCGGGGGGCTCTGTTTCAAGGCGTATCCGATGCTCGTGGACCGGCAGCAGTCGGTTTCGCTCCGCTTGACGGATTCCCGGGAGCGGGCCGCTTCTGAGACGCGGCACGGCTTGCGGCGGCTATTCGTCCTGGCCGAGAGCCGGCGGTTGCAGGAGCAAGTCCACTGGATGCCGGGCCTTGACCAGATGTTGCTCAACGCCGGATCACTGCGCAACTTCGACCTTCGCCAGGAGCTGGCCGAACTGGTTGCCGACCGGGCGTATCTAGGCGGCCGTGTGGCAACTACTCCCCTCTCCCGTCCCGGGAGAGGGGCAGGGGGTGAGGGCGCGCTCCGTTCCGGGAGAGGGGCCGGGGGTGATGGTGCGCCGTGTGCCACTGCTTCGCAGAAGCAGTGCCCTTCCCCGCAGCCGCAGGGCCTCGCAGAATCCGTGGCACACTGCCCGCTGCCGCGGAGCGCGGCGGAATTCAAGGGGCGACTCAAGGCCGGCCGCGAGCGGCTCGGGCTGGCGGTGCAAGAGGTGATGGACCTGGTCGGGCCGCTCTTGGAGGCGTACCATCAGGCCCGGCTCGCCCTGGAGCAAGCCGCCGGGCCGAAATGGGCCTACGCCGCGGCCGACGTCCGCGAGCAGCTCGATCGGCTCATAACTCCGGGCTTCCTGACCCGCACGCCCTGGGAGTGGCTCAAGCACTTCCCCCGCTACCTGCGCGCGATCCCAATTCGCTTAGACTCACTCCGCTCCGGCGGTCTGGCCCGCGACCGCAAGCACACCAAAGAAATCCAAGCCCTTTGGCAAGCCTACTGTGATCGCGCCCGGCAACACCAAGAGTCCGGCATCTTCGACCCGGAACTCGCCCTCTACCGCTGGATGCTCGAAGAATACCGCATCTCCTGCTTCGCCCAGCGTCTCGGCACCGCGATCCCCGTCTCCGCCAGGCGGCTGGAGCGGCAGTGGGAAAAGGTCCGCGTGTGACTACAGATCCCCCACGGGGTGTTACTATCGACCACCCGCGGTTGCTACGCTAATGCTGTTTTTTTGGCCTTCAGGATTGACACCGCCGGAGAAAATGCTAAAAAATTGGCCTCCGGGGGAACTTCCCCGCCGCACGGATCGTCCAAGCACCAAGCACGACGGAAGGACCAACGATGGACGAACAAAGCCAACTCAGCCGCCGCGAACGGCAGATCATGGAAATCGTCTATGCCCGGGGGAGTGCCACGGCCACCGAGGTCCGGGCGGCCATGGCCGATCCCCCCTCACGGACCGCGGTCCGCACCTTCCTCAAGATCCTCGAAGGCAAGGGCTATCTCCTGCACGAAACGCGGGGCCGCGAGTTCGTCTACCAGCCCACGCAGCCGCGCCGCCGCGTGGGCCAGTCGGCACTCCGCGGGCTGTTACATACGTTTTTCGACGGTTCCCTGGAAAAGGCTCTGGCCGCGCACCTGGCGGACCCTGAAAGCGAGCTCTCGCCTGGGGAACTGAAGCGGCTGGGCCGGCTCATCAACGAGGCACGAAAGAAGGGGAACTGAAAGCCGAAAGCCGAAAGCTGAAAGCGGGTAGTCCTGATTCACACTCACTCCACCGCTTTCCGCTTTCAGCTTTCCGCTTTTCCCGGAACCCTGAACCCCTGGTGAGAACATGTTCTCTGAGATCATTGCCGGAGATTGGCTCTCGCAAGCGGCCTTGTCGTGGCTGCCGATCTTGTTGGACGCGGCGATTAAGGGGGCGATCGTGCTGGGCGTCGCGGGGATGATCGTCCTCTTCATGCGTCGCGCTTCCGCGGCGGCGAGGCACCTGGTATGGACCCTCGGCCTGGGGAGCCTCCTGCTGCTGCCGGTGCTATCGGCAGCGTTGCCGGCATGGCAAGTCTTGCCGCCCTGGCTGAACTGGGGCCAGCCGGCGGCGCAGGCCGACGCCGCGGGTATGTCGCCCGCATCAACATCATCGCCGGCCCAACCGGGAATCGCTTTCCCACCGGATAGACGCGAGAGCCTTGCCGGTGGACGGGCGTGGGCAGCCCCTGCGATTGCCGGGGCCGCGGCGCGCGGGCCGGCGCCGGTGGCCCGCGGGCCTGCCGACGAGGCCGAAGTCGGTCGGAGTGAGCACACGGCCTCGGCGGGGTCAGGAGACCCACGCCGAACCGAGGTAGTCCTGGCGGCGGTGGGCATCTGGCTGGCCGGCGCGGCGTGGGCCTTGCTGCCGGCGGGGATTGCCCTATGGAGTCTGTGGCGGCTTGGCCGGCGCTCCCACCGCATCCACGGTGGCCCTTGGCGCGCGGCCGTGAATCGCCTTTGCGCCGAGTTGGGCCTTCGCCGCCGCGTCCTGGTCCTGTGCAGTCCGAGCCGCCGGATGCCCATGGTTTGGGGCGTTTTCCGGCCGAAGCTCTTGATTCCGGCTGGCGCCGGCGCTTGGTCGGCGGATCGGCTCCGTGCCGTGCTGCTGCACGAGCTGGCGCATGTCCAGCGTCACGACTGCTTCGTCTATTGGATCGCGCAGATCGCCCGCGCGGTCCACTGGTTCAATCCGCTGGCCTGGATCGCGTCGCGCCGGGCGGCGTTGGAGAGCGAGCGGGCCTGCGACGACGCGGTCCTCACCCACGGCTTCCGTGCCCCAGACTACGCCCAACACCTGCTGGAGATCGCCAGCGGGTACCGCGCGAGGCCGCTGGAGGCGCGGGCCGCGATTGCCATGGCCCGGTCGTCCCGGCTCGAGACGCGGTTCGTTGCGATTCTCGACGCGGGCCGCACGCGGCGGGGCGTGACGCGCGTCAGGGTCCTGCTGAGTGCGGCAGTGGCGATGGGGGTCATTCTGTCGCTGGCCATCTTGCAGCCCGCCGGCAGGAGCTCCAGCGAGGTCGTCCAAGCTGGCGAGGCAGCCCGGACGGAACTGGAGGCGAGAGCGATACTGCCTGCGGCCCGCCCACCCGGCATCGCCTGGGGGACCCCGGTCAAGGGGCTTGAGCTTGGGCTTCAACTGGCCACTCCGCGGCGGTCGTATCGGCTGGGCCAGTCGGTCGACTTCACGGTTTACGCGCGGAACGTCGGCTCCACGGCAGTCGACCTGGTGGATTTCGTGGGCGTCAATCCGCCGCGGGACGACTTGCCTCTGCACGGTTGGGCCCCGACGGTGCGGGATGCTGCCGGGAAGAAGTTGCTTCTGGCCATCCCGCCATCCGACCGTCCCGTGCTGGAGCGGAAGCGCACCCTGGAGCCGGGCAAGACCATGGTGGTGGGAACCGTCACATTGCGCGTGAGCCCAACCGATGGCCCAAGCGACCCGCCTCCGGTTCCGGTGGTGGAGAACGATCCCAGCGTCCACGTGATTCCCGGCGCCTACCGCGTCGCCCAGACGTACCGTTTTGAGGACCGTCCGGGCGCGACCTGGTCGGGCGAGCTCACCAGCGGCGAGGTCGTGCTGCAGGTCATCGATGCCGCGGTGCCGCTGGAGAGCTTTCGCGGGCTGGACCTGACCGACGCACCCCGGTCCAGGGACGCGGCCGCGCTCGCCGATCTGTGGGAAGAGCGGCCGCCGGGATCGAAGTCCTACGAAATCCGCAAGGAGGCGGTCCTCACCCACCACGGGTTGGACGGGAGGGTCTACTACTTGCCGGCCAAGAAGGTCTTCTATGTCCAGCACGACCCACCGCTATCTAGCCAGTTGACCTTCTACGGTCCATTTGCAGGCGACCCGCGCGAGGTGATCAAGCCGGATACAGAGGCCAAGACCTCACCCAAGGCGGCCGAGAGTCGGGCTTCCACGCCGCAGCCCAGCGTGGCCTGGGGGACCGCGGTGAGGGGGCTTGAGCTTGGGCTGCAACTGACCAATCCGCGGCGGTCGTATCGGCTGGGCGACTCGTTCGAGTTCACAGTTCACGCCCGGAACGTCGGCCCTAAACCGCTCGTGCTGGCCGATTACGCCACCGTCAACCCGCCGCGGGACGACCTGCCATTGCACGGCTGGGCCCCGACGGTGCGGGATGCTGCCGGGAAGCAGATGCCCGTCAATATCCCGCCGTTTGGCGCCCCCGTATGGGAGCGGAAGCGCACCTTGGAGCCAGGCAAGACCATGGTGGTGGGAACCGTCACATTGCGCGTGAGCCCAACCGAGGGCCCAAGCGACCCGCCTCCGGTTCCGGTGGTGGAGAACGATCCCAGCGTCAACGTGATTCCCGGCACCTACCGCGTCTCCCAGACGTACCGTTTTGCGGATCGTCCCGGCGCGACCTGGTCGGGCGAGCTCACCAGCGGCGAGGTCACGTTGGAGGTCGTCGCTGCCGGGGGGCCGCTGGAGAGCTTTCGCGGGCTGGACCTGACCGACGTTCCCCGGTCCAGGGACTGGGCCGCGCTGCCCGATTTGTGGGAAGAGCGGCCGCCGGGATCGAAGTCCTACGAGATTCGCAAGGACGTCGTCGTCACCGACCATGGGGTGGACGGCACGGTCTACTACCTGCCGGCCAAGAAGGTCTTCTACGTCCAGCACGACCCAGCAGGCTCGAGCCAGTTGACCTACTACGGTCCATTTGCGGGCGACCCGCGCCAGGTGCTCAAGCCGGACGCGGAGGCCAAGACCGCACCAAAGGCCGCACCAGCCAAGACGGCCAAGAAGCCCGCTCCTCCGCCTACTGCGGCCGCGCAAGGCTGGGTCGAGTTCAGCGGCCGGGTCGTGGACGACGAGACCGGAAGGCCCGTCGAGCAATTCGCCCTGCAAACCGGCTGGCCCGACCCCACGAATCCCTCGCGGATCGGCTGGGGCGGGATGACCACCAGTAGCTCGCCGCGCAGGGGCGGCAGATTCTCCGAGCGGATGGGGAGCCCCGTCGGCAAGAAGATCGGGCTCCGCATCCTGGCGGACGGCTACATGCCCCAGCCCGTAGTCCCCGAGATCGTGGTGGAGGCCCCTGCCACCCGGATCGACCTCGTAGTGCGGCTGAAGCGAGGAGGCGAGGCCCGGGGACGCGTGTTCGACCACGCAGGCAAGCCCGTCGCCAACGCCACGGTCTACCTGTCGGGGAACGAGATCCTCGACCTCATGGACTTCAGGCCCCAGCACTTCTCGGGCTCCCGGGCCACGACCGACGCGCAAGGACGGTTCTCGTTAAGCGGGGCGGGTGGGGCCCAAGGCCGCCTGGTGATCGCCTCAGCGCTGCTTGCGGTGTGGACCGCGCCCGTGCCCGAGCCCGGCACGGAGGCCACGATCAAGCTCCCCGAGCCGGCAATGCTCAAGGTCCGCTCCGACATTAAGGGGGCGGGCGGCCAGGTCCGGCTGCACCTGCACCTGAAGACCTGGGAGATGGAGGGCTGGAAGCAGTTCGTCGATGCCCGCAAGTACCTCGACGCGCCCAACCCGGGAGACGCGACTTTTGGCGGCTTGACGCCGGGGACCTACGATCTGTCTCGAACCAAGGAGCTTCGCGTGGGCGACTTGGGCAAGGGCGTGTTCCTGGACCGGCGCACAATCACCCTGGAGTCCGCCAAGACAACGCTCGCGGAGTTCGTGCGCAAGGGGGGCCACCCGATCACCGGTCAGTTGACGGGGCTCCAGCATACCAATGTGGCCGGCGCGTTCATTTTCGTCAAAGACGGCAAGGCCAGCGGCGACCCGCGCAAGAGCGACGACGCCAAGCTCCCCATGTTCGATGCGGACATCTGCGCCGTGGACGGCCAGTTCAAGACCGAGACGCTGGCGCCGGGCCAATACACGGTGGCTGCCGAGGCGTACAAGCCCGAAGACCGCACAGGTTCCATGCGCACCGGCTGGCGGCTCCCCGACTACCTCGGCACGGCCAAGGTGACGGTGCGGGCGGAAGGCCCGCCGCCGCAGGTGCGGATCGAGATGCGGCCGTATAAACGGATCCCCTGATGGTCGATTCACCCGATCGGCTGCACCTTGATCCCCGCCAGTTGCGCGTAGGCCCGGAAGTGGTGGTCCTGCTTGCCGAGGATGAACAACTGGTGGAAGCCCTTCACGTCGCGGGAATCGGCCACATTGTGCATTTCTAGGTCCACGGAGGTGCGGCAGCCGCCGCAGCCCGGCAGATCCACGTTGTTGCCCAGAACCCGCCCGGTGCCCACGATGATCGTGTCCGGGCCGGTGAACTGCATGACCGTCGCCTCCTGGCCGACGGGCCAGAGGACCTGGGGCACGCAACTGGTCCCCGACTCATCGTGGTTCCGCAGGTTGAACGGCACGTGCGGCTGATCGAAGCCGGCGAGCTTGGTGGGCGAGGTGCAGTGGGCCCCGATGAAGCTGTTGGTGATCGTGTTGGGCACGGGGTCCTGCTGGAACCCGGGGCGGCCGAGCAACTGAGCACTGAGGAGCATGGAAATCGCCGCATTGCGGTCGGCCTCGCAGGCGCCAACCAGACCCTCGTCCAAGAGCCGCGACCAGGCGATGCACGGCGTGCAGGGAATCCGCCGGCCGGCGATCAGCCCGAGGCAGTCGAGCGAAATCCCCTGGCAGTTCTCGGCAGCCATGATCCGCCTGGCGACCACGTAGTTCTTGGCGGCGTTGAGGATGTCCTGCGGCTTGGGCTCGACGATCTTCTTGGCCTGCTTGGTGTAGTACTCGGCGATCTGCCGCATCTCGTCGGTGATCCCGGCCTTGTCGAACTCCTGCGGCCATCGCTCCCGCGGAACGTAGTGGAGCGTGGTGCCGATGGTCGGCAGCACCTCGTCGCGGGCCTTCTCTCCGGCAAGGATGCAGATGCGGCTCTGCTTCATCGCCCACTTGGCCTTGAACATGCGGACCGCCTGGTTGAGCCACTCGACGTCCTGCGTGGAGGCGACGAAGGTCTTGGGGGCATTGCGGGTCGCCTGGAGGTGGCCGGTGAACGCCATTCCCAGCGGCGAGAAGACGACCGCCGGCAGGTCGCCCTTCTGCTTGACGAAGTTGTTCACCTGCCCCCAGAAGTTCATGTGCATCAAGGTCACGACGATCCCGTCGGGCGGGTCCTTCTTGAGCTGCTCCAAGAGGCGGCCCATGTCGGCCGGGCTTTCCAGCGGCTCCTGATTGGCTTCGAGCTGGACGCCGAGTCGGTTGGCGGCCTCGGTCATGATCTTCGTGTAGAGGGCCTGCGACCCGGCGATGTCGTACATGTGGCCGGGCCAGCCCATCCAGTAGGGTTCCCCGCTCTTCGGCCGGAGGAAGACGGCCCGGACCTTGGGCTTGCCGGCCGGTTTCGGCTCGTCGGCCACGACGGTGGTGGCGAAGTCCAGCAGGCCGGTCTTCATAGCTAAGGCCGTGGCTCCGACGCTGAGCGTGGTCAGGAAATCGCGGCGGCCCACCTTGGTCATCGGGCAGTTGCAGTTGGACGTGCAGGTTGCACATTGCGTCATGGCGGATGCTCCTTTGGTAGTAGGCAGTAGGCAGTAGACGGTAGACAGTAGTTTCGTGACGCACACCGGGCCGACACGGCCCGGCTCTGAACCCTGAACCCTAGCCCCTCACCTCGCCTTGTTCTCAAACCAGACCGGGCCGCCCCACTTGCCGGTCACGACGATGTCGAGGTCCCCGTCGCCGTCGAGATCGATCGCCACGATGTTCATCCCGGCGCCGATCCCCTCGTTGTACGAAATCACGTGCTTGACCCAGGTCGGGTTTCGTCCGCGCTTCAGGTCGTACCAGTAGACCCCCAGCGGACCGGATTCATCCGGATCGCTCCCATTATGCGCCATGAAACGCTTGCCCGTCACTAGCTCCAGGTCGCCGTCGCCGTCGAGGTCGGCCAGCGCGAGGGCGTGGGCCTGGGTCCAGGTGTCGTCGATCGTGTGCTGCTTCCAGCCGATCTTGCCGCCCTGGCGGGTCTGCTCGTACCAGAAGATGCCGTAGCCGTGGGCGGAGCTGGTAATGACGTCGTTCAGCCCGTCGCCGTTGACGTCGTAGACCAGGATCTGCGGCGTGTGATCCACTTTGCCGTCCTTGGCGCCGAGGGCCCAGGGGTGCTCGATCCACTTGCCGCGGCGAGGATCGGCGGGGGCCTCGAACCAGGCGTCGGGGCGGAGGATGTCGGGCCGGCCGTCGCCGCTAATGTCGCCCACGCCGCCGCCGAAATTCATCCGCTTCTCGGAGACCACGTGCTTGACGATCCCCCGCTTGCCGTCGGGGCCTTTGCCCACCTCGTACCAGAAGGTGGTTTCGGTGTGCGGCAGGATCTCATTGGCACGGCCATCGCCGTCGATATCCCACGGGTCGCCGCACTCGAAGTTGCCGTTCTTCTCGATCACCGTCCTCGGCCAGTCCCCGCCTCCGACGTGGACGTTGCGGAACCACTCGGCCGTGCCCCGCCACTCGCAGTTGACCACGTCCAGCCGGCCGTCGCCGTCCACGTCCAGTGGCACGTTCATGAAGTCCCAGTAGTAGCCCTTGCCCTGGTCGTCCACGCTCCCTTCGAGCGTGCGGATCTGGCGGGCCTGCCAGCGCAGCGGATTGAAATCGACGGTTATCGTGGTTTGCCGAATCTCCACGCTGAGATCGTCGATCCTTTTCGTGCGCGAGGGCAGACGAAGCCCGGCAACGAGGGGAACCTGGAGGTAAACGTATGGCCCGGCCACGATGTCGAGCTTGCCGTCGCCGTTGAAGTCGGCCACGCCGCAGGCCTCGGAGCGGAACCTGCCCACGCGGTGCATTACGAACTTGACCGACTCGGGCGGCACGCCCTTCTTGCCTGCAGGCTGGGCCGCTTGCAGCTCGCTCGCCGTGGAGAGCGCGAACAGTGCGAGAAGGGCTGAAATGATGAACAGCCGACGCATGACGTGATCCTCCAAAGCATTGCCGGTGTGTCGCGTCCCAAGGACAAGCCTAACGGTTGGGCACCCGCAGTGCAACTATCCTTGTTTGCAGTGCGGCGACTGGTCGCCGCTTTTCCCGGTCTTTCCGCAAGCGGCCAGGCGAACGGGAGTTCACCTGAAAACCGACGCGGCATCGTTTCTGGCCATCAAAAAAGCGGCGATGAATCGCCGCACTCCAAAAGGTCGCCTGCTTTGGGGTGAGTCCTTGTGCCCCATCGCTTGCCGGCCGTAGAATTCAGCTTGCCCTCCGTACGGGGCGGAAGAGTAGCGCTGGTGTCTGAACGAGCACTCTCATGAGAATTGCGCTCAGAATGTCCGCTTTGGCCTGCGTCGTGGTGCTGGCCGTCGCATTAAGCCCAGACCAACCCGCCGCCGCCGCCGATTGGACGATCTACGTGGCCAACGACAATTGCCCCGACTACACCTGGGGATTGACCGAAGAGCAGACCCGCCAGGCCTTTGCCGACATCATCAAGGGCCACCTGGACGAGATGAAACGCACCGACAATCAGCCCTGGTACAACCAGGACCGCTACAACGCGGCCGTCACGCAGGAAGTACTTTGCTTCCTCGAAAAGTACCCCGATCGCAAGGACGAGCTGGTCCGCCGCATCAAGGAGGGCCGGCTCTACGTCAGCCCGTACCTGTGCAATACGCTCTGGGGATTCCAGAGCGTGGAGGGGACGATCCGGGCGTTCTATCCCGCGCGGCGCTTGGAGCGGGAATTGGGCATCCGCTTCGATTATGCCCATCACATCGAACTGCCGTCGCTCCCCTGGGGCACGCCGACGATCCTCGCCGGTTGCGGCATCAAGGCCCTCACGGTCCCATACTATGCCTACGACTCGACCTTCGGCGGGCTCACGGTGCCGCCGGTCTTCTGGCACGAGGGGCCCGACGGCAGCCGCATCCTCGTGTGCATGGACCGCTTTGCCAGCGGCAAGGCCAGCTACACGCAAGGGGCCTATCTCTTGCGCAAGCCCGACGCGATTGAGAAGGAGTGGCTGCCTCATTACGCCAAGCTCGGCAAGGAGTATCCGCTGCAATCGATCCTCGCCAGCGGCACGCACGGCGACATCTCGCCCACCTCGGGCTCCCAAGCCCGGGGGTTTGCGGACGCGATCATCAAGTACAACGCCCGCCCCGACGCGAAGGCCCGGTTGGTCAACGCCACCTTCCCCCAGTTCTGGCAAGCGGTCGAGAAGGAGCAATCGCAGCCCGGCGCCGCTCCGCTCCCCGTCGTCCGTGGCGATTTCGGGCACTCCTGGGAACTTTGGCCGGTCTCGCTGGCGAAGTTTGCGGCCGAGATGCGCGAAGGGGAGCGGAACTTCCTCGCGGCCGAAGCGCTGTTGGCCATCGCTGGATACAACCGCGCCGAAGTTTGGCGATCCACATGGAAGAACCGCCAGCGGGCTGAATGGTGCTGGGCCATGCTCTCCGACCACGCCTGGAATGGCACCGATCAGAAGAACAAGAGCCACAACGCCAAGTTGCGGCAGACCTGGGTTAAAGAGCTGTACGGCAACGGGCACGCTCTGACCCAGAACGGCTGGAGAGCCATTGGGCTGGAGAAGAACGACCAGTACGTGGTTGTGTTCAACGGCAGCAGCGTGCCGCGGCGAATTCTGGGTGGTGTCAACGTCCGCGAGGACGAAGAGAACCTTGCGCTCTGGGACGGCGATCAAGTGGTGCCCAGCCAGATCCTTCGCGACCCGGACAAGCAAAGTTTCCTCGGCTTTGTGACACCCCTGGTGCCAGGCTTTGCATTCAAGGAACTCCGGCTGAGCAAGGCGCCTACTCCACAGCCTTCGCGTCGGAGAGTGGCTGCCACATCCGAGATGTTGGAAAGCCCGGACTATAGGCTGGTGATCGACCGCAAGACCGGCGGGCTATCGAGCCTCGTCCACAGACCGACGGGACGCGAGGTCGTCGTGCCCGGCAATCGCGGCAGCCTCGGCCAGACGGTCTACTTCGACGGGCGCGAGCATGCGATCGAGCAGGTTACGTCCCGAGTCCTCGCCAACGGGCCGCATCTTGCCGCCGTGGAAACGCGCGGCAAGCTGGGGGAAATCGACGTGCGGACAGTGCTCATGCTAGTGGCGGGCCTCGACATGGTGCTCGTGGAGGCGGAGATCACAAAGCCGACCGCGACCAATCAGCAGCGGCTCTGCCAGGTCTTTCCCGTCTTGCGGCCAGGAACGACACTCCGCGTGGCCACGCCGGGCGCCGTTGTTCGGCCGAAACGCCAGCCGGAGGGGGACCTCCTGCCGGGCGCCGACACGCGCCGGATTGCCGTGCAGGAGTTCGTCGATGTCTCGGACAACGATTTCGGCGTCACCGTCTACCCGTCCCAAGCCTTCGCCCTGCGCCTCGACTTGGATCCGATCACCTTCGAGGCGTTGGGCAATGACCAGAACTATCGCGAGGTCAGTCAGGATCAGGGAGGCGAGACGGAGTTCCAGTTCCTCTACGCGATCCGGGCCCATGCTGGGCCATACGATCAGGCCGAGGCTTTCGCCTGGAGCACCACGTTGCCGCGCTACCCGATCGAGGTCCGCGGCCGCTTGCCCAAGGACGGGCGGACCTGGCCGCACATTGTCGTGGACCCCAAGCGTGCCATCGCCACATGCCTCAAGCCGGCGGACGGCGAGGAGCCAAACGGCGTGATCTTGCGGTTGCAGGAGACCGCCGGCAAGAGCGGGCCGCTGGCGATCACCGTCGAGGGCTACAGCAGGGCGGTCCAGACGGACCTTCTGGAGCGGGACCTCAAGCCGCTTGCGATTACCGGCGGCAAGGTGACGCTGGACCTGAAGGCCAACGGACTGGCCGCCGTGCGACTGGTGCGGTAGGGACGAGGAGCGAGGGATGAGGTGCGAGGGAGAGGTTGCCGGGCCGACACGGCCCGGCTCTGAAACCTCCTACTTCCGGTCTTTTCCGACTTCCGGCGCCGCATCGGGCGGCGGGGTCTGACGCCCCAGCCGCGCGGTGAGGAAGGACTTGACCGAGAGGACCACGAAAACGCCGCACAAGAGGGCCATCGCCGATTTGGCCAGGAGCGGCGGGTCCTGCAGGATAACTGCTCCAAGCTCGTAAAGGGCATGAACCGTGGCCACGAATCCGACCAGCCCCACGATCACCGCGGCGTGTACTGCGCCGGGCCGCCAGGAACGCTTGAGCAGGGCCGCCATGCCCGACCCCAGGATCAGCAGGCCAAGGAGAAACGGAATAATGATGGTCCAGCTCGGCTCCTTGGCAAAGTAGTAGTCCACCAGTCCCAGGGTGATCAACAAAGCGCCGAAGAGAATGGCTGTGCGCGGCATGGATTCTACTCCAACATCTTGCGGAACTGGGCGAACAAGTAATTGCTGTCGTGCGGCCCGGCCGAGGCCTCGGGATGGTACTGGACGCTGAAGGCCGGGGCCTTGCGGTGGCGGATGCCCTCGATCGTGTTGTCGTTGAGATTGACGTGCGTCACTTCCAGCTCGTCGGGCAGGCCCTCCGGCGCGACCGCGAACCCGTGGTTCTGGCAGGTGATCTCCACGCGGCCGGTGTCGTGGTTGAGCACGGGCTGGTTCGCCCCGCGGTGGCCGAACTTGAGCTTGAAGGTCTTGGCCCCACAGGCCAAGGCGAGGAGCTGATGCCCCAGGCAGATCCCAAAGATCGGCTTCTTGCCCAAGAGCTTGCGGATCGTCTCCTGGGCGTAATGGATCGGCTCGGGGTCGCCGGGTCCGTTGGACAAGAAGACCCCGTCGGGCTTGAGGGCGAGGACTTCCTCGGCGGTCGCCGTGCCGCCCAGCACGGTCACGCGGCAGCCCATGTCGAACAGGTGCCGGGCGATGTTCCACTTCATACCGTAGTCGAGGGCCACGACGTGTGGGGCATCGGGGGGTAGGACGGATTTCAAATCGGTTTGTAGGACGGATTTCAAATCCGTCCTACGGGCTGCGACGGATTGCCAATCCGTCCTACAGGTCGCCAACCGCGTCCAGGGGCTCAAGGGCTCGTTCCACTGCGTCGGCCGGTCGGGGACCACTTCGCGCACCAGGTCGCGGCCAACCAGGCCCGGACTGGCCACGGCCTTGGCCACGAGGCTCGCGTCGTCCAGATCCGTGGTCGAGAGGATGCCTTTCATGGCCCCGCGGATTCGGAGCCGGCGCACGAGGGCCCGGGTATCGATCCCTTCCATGCCGACGATTTCCCAGTGGCGCAGGTACTCGTCCAGCTCGCCTTCGGCGCGGAAATTGCTTGCCCGGCGGCTCCGCTCGCGCACGACGAACCCGGCGAGGTGCGGCTTGGCGCTTTCGACGTCCTGGGCGTTCACCCCATAGTTGCCGATCTCCGGGTACGTCATGGTGACGATCTGGCCGCGGTAGCTCGGATCGGTGAGGATTTCCTGGTAGCCGGTCATCGAGGTGTTGAAGCAGACCTCGCCGTCCACTTCGCCGAGGGCGCCGAACGCCTTGCCGGCCAGCACGGTTCCGTCTTCCAGG
>Ga0315280_10002211_pt1 | contig 31823 bp, 31 predicted proteins | sample YL17G06_40_MG_FD_203697 | JGI IMG/M metagenome (GOLD analysis project Ga0315280, IMG submission 203697) | Sediment microbial communities from Yellowstone Lake, YNP, Wyoming, USA - YL17G06_40 | ecosystem: Environmental > Aquatic > Freshwater > Lake > Sediment | place: USA: Wyoming | collected... | reverse complement strand
ACTACTAGAAGACAAAAGCGAGGTGCTCGATGCAATGTATGAAACAGTAGAAGCAGACAACAAAATCCTATCACAAGTCAAGGATTTAATGTGCAATGTGAGAGCTGATGTCAAAGAAATTCAACCATTAAAAGACGGCATGGATAAAATGAAAACAGAATTGAACAATCTAAGGAAAGAAATTAAGAAAATCGAAGAGAAAATACATTTCTCAAACCTATGCCCTGCATGCGGAAAGCCGCTAATGCCGGAATTCAAAATTTGCCCATATTGCGGCGAAAACATAAAACTTCTACCAGAAAAAGTCGTTTCACTGAAAGAGTACAAATAGACGCAAGCGATTTCAATTATGGCATATTTGACAGTTTTTCACACACTTTCATTTCATGTTTACCCTCTTTCCCTAGGATGCAATTCTAGAAAAACCGAGTTTGAGTTAATGAATAAAATGGATATTGCCTTGTGTGAACTTCTTTGCAGCGGATTTTTACTTGTTCATTTCTTCACTCAGTGTAGCACAACTATAACTATATAACCAACATTTCTTTAGAAAGATTGCTTAAAAGTTTTCCCTGTGCTGTTGAAACAACTATGTCATCTTCAATTCTCACTCCAAACCTTCCAATAAAGTATATTCCTGGTTCAATTGTGAACGACATGCCAGGCTTCAGAACTGTTTTGTTGCCGGGTGCTATGTAAGGTTCCTCATGTACTTCTAAGCCTAGCCCGTGGCCTGTTCTATGAGTAAAATATCTGCCATATCCGGCGTCTTCTATGATCTTTCTGGCGGCCCTATCAACCTTTTCGGCTTCAATGCCTGGCTTTACGGTTTTTATAGCGGCCTCTTGAGCTCTTAAAACAGTTTCGTAGATTTTTCTTTGAATTTTCGTTGCGTCCCCAACGAAGACTGTTCGGGTAAGGTCAGCATAATATCCTCTATAGACTGCCCCTACATCCATCAGCACAACGTCGTTTTTGCAAACCTTTCTGTTTGATGTTTCACCGTGAGGAAGAGCAGAGTTACTTCCTGAAAGAACCAGACAAAACGGAACACTTTCTCCTCCATTTTGCTTTATGGCTTTTTCTATTTCAAATGAAACGCTTAACTCGCTGACTCCTGGTTTGATAGAGTCTATTCCCGCCTTTATTCCTTCTGCAACAATACTTGCTGCCTTTTTCATTTTTTCCAATTCTTCGGCGGATTTAATACTTCTAAGCTGGCTGAAAAGGTTTGAAGAGTCTTCCACTTTTATTCTCGGTGAGCACTGAGTTAGCATCCTGTAGAATTTGAATGGGAGGGTCCATTCAACTCCAAAAACGGCCTTTTCCAACCTCAGCTCTTTTATGATTTGGTTGAGTAGTAGAGCGGGATTTTCAGAGTCGTCGTAACTCCTAATCTGTTTAAATGAAGAGCATTCTTTAGCCTTCTCAGCTTCTAGTTTAGAAACTATAACCATTGGCGTGTTTGTTTCCACGGGAATAATTATTCCTGCAAATCTTTCCATGGACGATACCGAAAAACCTGCGAAATAGCGCATATTTTTCTCCGAGTTAATTAAGAAAGCGCTTATTCCGGCGTTTCTGCCGATTTTTTTCAGTCTCTCTACTCTTTCTATATATATTGCCAATCCATTCCCTCAATCTTTTAAGATATAACTTCTCAATCTTTTTAAGTTCTTTTAATAGCGCTTGCTAAATTCCGCCTGCTCGACCAAATTGCATAAACTTGCTCAGGTTGGAATGTTTAGTCGCACTGAGATGACGTTTTTCAAGTTTTTACAAAATCACTTCGCACAACTTATTCATCTTGATACTATCAGTCACCGTTCTTGCTTGTTTTATCCCACGGATCGTCGGTTTACAAATAATTCCTTATCATACCAAACTTTAGTACCAAACAAGGCGAAGCGCGGCTCAACACGAGATAATCGAGTCGAGTTTTGAGAGAAGAAAAAGAGAAAGAATTTTATTTATGCTAATAGTTTTCCGTCCTTCATCACTGCTTTTCCGTCAAGCATCCACGTTGGCTTTGGAATAATGAAGTCCTGATGCAAGTCCGAAGAAACTTTGCCACCCATATGCGAGTTGTCCCCTATAGCCAAATGCACCGTACCCTTAATCTTCTCTGACTCAAGAATGTTATCAGGCCGTTTCGCATTTGGGTTGGTCCCTATTCCAAGCTCAGCAAGGTTTCTCCTAGAAATATACGGTTCTTCTTTTTTCTTGAAATCCAGCAGACCCCTATATTCGTCGCCGATTTTTCCGCCGCCGATTATCTCAGTCACATAGCCATTTTTGAATAGCAGCGTCATTTTTTCTTTCAAGTCTGGATACCAGTTTGGTTCAACCACAAGCTTGCCGTTAGCCGTTCCTTCCACCGGTGCACAATAGGCTTCTCCTGATGGTAGGTTACCCCAAGAACCTTTCTCTGTGAAGATTCCAGCGTCAACCATGCCGTTTCTGCCCTTCAAACTAAAGGTTATGTCCGTGCCTCCTAGAGAGGTGACTTTTGCCTCGTTAGCTTTTGTGATTAAAGCTGCAATCTTTTTTGTTTCTTTGTCTATTTCTCGATAATCTGCAGCCATCGGCCCGCCGGGATAAAACATTTCTGCGACAAACATGGGCATGCTTGCGACTCGAGCTCCAGCTTTGCAAGCGTTCAGTCTGGCATCTGTGTGAGTAAGTGAGTAGGTGGTTATAGCAATAGCTACGTTTGCAGCTTTCATTTTTTCTTCAACTTCTTTTCCTGGATAAGTTCCATGTTTGCCTATGGAGGGATAGACAAAGAACTCAACCTTGCAGTCTGGAAACTTTTCGGAGGCAATTTCGCTGACGGCTTTGGCTAGAAGTGATCTGTCCACAGTTTCTGTAAGTTTAGCGCTGTCTTTTGTTTTCCATTCTTCTGCCGTTGGAGTATCGGTAACAACCAACAGTTTTTCGCCTTTCTTGAGACCCATGTTTACCTTTAGCATGTTAACAACGCCGTCGACAAGTTTTCTTTTTTCAATCATATATCTCACCATGCGAAAATAAAAAAAGAAAGGCTTAGAGTTTTCCGAGTTTCTTGGCGAGTTTGGAAAGCTCTTGGTGTACAACTCTGCCTTTGTCGAAAATTTGTTTGCCGTCAAGCCAAACGGAGGTGTTGAGGCATATGCCGTCGGTGTGTGAAGGAGCAGGAATTGGTTCGCCTCCAGTCAACATTTGACCTACATAGCCTATTCCCCATTCAGTGCATCCCCAGACTCTCTCATCCTCAACTATGTTTCCTGTCAGTTTAGCACCTGGGTTAACTCCATAGCAGACGTGAGCCATTCGCAACATTAGAGGATCATTGAAGTTTTTCAGCCAAGCTTCGAAAGTATGTGCGTCTTCTTCGCCTTCTATTTTTTCTATTTTTCCTTCTCTAACGTGAAGTTTTATAGGGGCCTTCACCAGACCGATTGGAGGAACGACAGAGCCGTCGAAGGCTATTACTCCGTTGATTGACTTGAAGATTGGCGACCAGCCTATTTGACCGCCTAACATGTGGGATCCGGGAGTGTCTGCGTATCCTACTTCGCATATTATTGGTCTTTTCGGGTCGTTGTCAAATTCAATGTTTCCCCCTGCTGGTGTTGTCATTTTGAGGTGTTTAGCCGCCTTTGTCATAGCAATTAGTTTATCTTGAAACTGGCCTAAAGTTGGCATATCAACCCTTGCAATAATTCTAACCATCATGTCGACGTTCATTCCAACTAGGCATAAGTGTCTGAGCTTCTTGTTTTCCTTCATGGCTTTTTCATATGGTGTAGAGTAGAGGAGCCATTCGTTGTTGTACTCAACCCATGCATCAGCGTTGTTTAAAACGGCAGTTAGCGCTTCTACTGGAAGCATCGGGTCAGCTGCCTTTCCAACACCTAGCGGCGACGCAGTCCATATCACCATTGGCTTTGCGCCCGCAGTAAATGCTGCAGCTGCAGTCGCTTCGACCACTCGCGGGTCTGACTCAGTGTCAGCTGTTATGACGAACGTTTCATCTTTCTTCAGTTTGAACATCTCGAAGATTAGTTTGTGTGCAGCTTTGTTTAGCTCATACTCGTAATATAATGGCATTTTTCATTCACTCTCGGAATACGGTTATTTTTGGAAAAAGCATATAAGGTTTTCTAAATGTTTTACCATAAGGTGGTCGTAAAATAATGGATATTTTTGAAGTTATAAAAGGTCGCAGAAGTGTCCGAAGATACAAATCTGATGTTGTTTCCAATGATGTGGTGGACAAAATCTTAGACGCAGCACGCTGGGCACCATCAGGCTCGAACATTCAGCCGTGGAAGTTTGTCGTAATAAGTGACAGGAATCTTCTTGAGCTTGTCAGGAAAGTATCTCCGGGTTATCTTGGAGAAACTCCATTGGCAATATTGGTTTGTTCTGATAGAGAAAGAGAATATAGAGTCGGCGGAACTCTCGGTAGGGACTACTTGTCAATTGCAGACTGCTCGATGGCTGTTGAAAACATGGTACTGGCAGCGTATGCGCTTGGCTTGGGATCTTGTATCGTGAAATCCTTTTCTCGCATTGCCGTCAAGGAAATGCTCGAGATTCCTGAGGGTATTGAACCTGAATTGCTCGTTATCATCGGTTACCCCGCTCATAAACCAACGCCACCAGCTCGAATTCCCATTGGAGAAATAGTCTACTTAAACAAGTATGGAGAAAAATTCCCGACTAGCCTGGAGAGATGAAAATGACTGAACAAAAAACGGGTAATGACTACCTTTTTGAAATTGCTCTCTTCTTGGCAACAAGTGCACAGGGCTGTCTAAATGAGCCTCCTTTATACGGACCATTCAGACTGCTTGATGCGTTAAGTAAGCTTGCTGATTTCCCAGACCACGCAACGGGACTGGCTCCTGATCCGTTCTTGAAGGAAATAAAGGCTATCGTGGACGAAAAGAAGTTTCTTTTAATGTATGATGTGGATGCCTTCAGAAAGGCAATTGACGAAATTGTTGAAAAACTTGTGAAAGAAATGAAAAAAAGGTATATAGACACAAAATAGTGGAAGCAAACTAATCCCCTTTTTAAGTTTAACCATCCTATGTTAGAATTCTCCTTGTACGAGGTGGTCAATTCTTCCTTCGAATCTGATAGCCATACCCATTGTCTACGAAACCTTATTGTTACAACAAGCTTTGTTTTTAGCTCCCAGTATACGATCAATGAGGTGCGCTATATGGATAAATTCATGGTATGGGTGATTATAGTCGCTGTGTCCTTGCTAGGCGCCATTGGAAATATACTTTTCAAAATCGGAACAGATAGGTTGGGCCAGATACCTCCTCAACGTTTCCTAGACATTTACTTCATCATTCGATACCTCTTTGCACCTGCAATTTTCGCAGCCTTAGTCTTCCTGTTTCTCGGACGTTTTCTCATCGGAAGCCCCCTATCATTTTTAGGTGTGACGCAGGCGTTTGTTGCCATAACGGTCTTAAGCCTGATCTTCACTTTGTTTTTTGAAGCTTTGGTTTTCAAGCATACATATGACTTATGGACCTATGTAGGTATACTCATTGGCTTAACGTCTATTGCTCTAATTGCACGAGGAACAGCGCCCTCTTAAAGCGTGGCACGCATCGATCAATCTATAGTCAATTCTGCCAAGCTGACATTTCTAAAACTTTAAAATTTAGATAAGAAACATGAACCTATATCAGTGTGACAGGTAATGAATTTAAAAAGAAGGCATGTTTTCGCTCTGGTATGTCTTGTTGCGGTTCTCGTTGCAAGTGTGATTAGCGTTGAAGAGTTTCTAAGTAAACAAAATGTCGAAGACAACGAGTACAGACTTTTGGTGGAAAGTCTTCTGAAGGATGCCATTACAGAAGTTGAGGAGATTAAGGGGGTATCTTTTCCTTGGCAAGTTGGTGTTGAAGTTGTCACCATAAACTGGGCAAAGGAAAATTGGGGTAGAAGGTATGCTGACGCAGACAAGGAGAACATACTAAGGGAAGAAAGAATTCAGAAAGCATTGTTCATGATTCCCGAAAATTCGAGTCTTTATGAAGCACAGATTGAGTGACAGGGTCTTTCGTTGCCGCAGTATGGCAAGGCAAGATCTACGTCGTTAAAGAGTACTTCAATCCTTCAGAGCGCGCGCTTAGCCAATTCATACTCATAATACTGCGGCATTTTATCACCGATTCTTAGCCATAAGTAAAAAAAGTTTATAAAACTTTCCGCAATTTTGCAAAAGAGATTTGACGTATTTGACGTAATTGCCACGATTTGCTTTCGGCGGCCTCTTATCCAGTTAGCTCGTAGCGTTAGGAAGTTTGCTTCTGAATAGTAAAGGTGTGGTAGACCATGCCCTTAAAGCTCTTTGGACCCTATGGTGCCATTAATTTAGGAGCTTCTTGCCAACGTGGGCTTTTTTAATGAAAATTTGTCTGCAATGACTCGTCTATGTTTGAAGGAATCCAAAGTTCAACGCTTATATACACCTTTAGCGCACAACTTTTAAGAATGGGTGATCGTTGTGTTGAAAATTTTATTCATAAATCCAATAGGCACTGACGTTTTCGATGAGCACATGCTGAAGACGATCAACGCGATCAAAAGGCCAGATGTGGAAGTCAAAGTTGTTCATCTGACTAAAGGCCCAGTTCATTTGGAATATCACTATTATGAGCACGTGAACCTCGACGAAACGCTGGAATGGGTCAAATGGGCGGAGAAAGAGGGATATGATGCGGTGATAATAGGTTGCTTCTACGATCCGGGGCTTAGGGTAGCTAGAGAAATAGTCAGAATTCCAGTGATTGGCGTGGCGGAAACTACGATGCATGTAGCTGCAATGCTTGGACACAAATTCTCAATAATAGTAGGTAGACGTAAATGGATTCCGAGAATGGAAAGTAACGTATATGAGTACGGGCTGGAAAAGAAACTTGCTTCCTTCAGGGCGATTAACTTCACTGTTCCAAGGATGTCGCAAGAGCCAGAGAAGTTAAAGGAGGCGATTTTTGCAGAGGCTAAGAAGGCAGTGGAGGAGGACGGCGCCGAAGTTGTGGTTTTAGGCTGCACGGGCGAATCCGGGTTCATGAAAGAGCTAATAAGTAGGCTCGGAGTTCCTGTTCTCGATCCTGTTGTTACTTCGTGGAAATTTGCTGAGCTAATGGCTGACTTATATCGCAAACTGGGCTTAACTCATAGTAAATTGTTCGGATACGAACCGCCGCCCTAGCTGTCTCAAGAAAACCTTATATAACGATTGCAAGCAAAGGAAATTCCGATCGATTAAGGAGCAACAGGCAAAAATAAAAATTTATGTATCCAAATCAGTTGTAACAAAGATGCAAGCCGCCATCATAGCAGCCATAATTATAGTAGTTGCGATCGCTGGCTAACGCCTTCCTTGTTGAGATGGTTTTCAACCGGCCTGGATTCTCAAAATTCGGCATTACTGCTATGCTGAACGAAGACCTCAACGCCATAGCAAACATGGTGGTCGATGTTGTGGTTGCATATCTATATCCCAGAATTAGGCTGATGGAACGAGGTGAATAGTTTGTTTGGAAAACTTGGGAAAATATCCACTAGATACGACTTGAAAAGGAAATGGTATAGAATTTTCAAGGAGCCCTTTATCCATAGTTGGACTTGTGATTGCTGTTGCCTCCATAGTAATAGCTTTAGCAGCTCCTATCATAGCTCCTTATCCTTCACACGCTGGTTTAATCACAAACTTTGAGGACAAATTTCTACCTCCAAGCTTAAAGTACCTCTTTGGCACGGATGAATTTGGTAGGGATGTGCTGAGTAGGACCATCTTCGGGTTCCAATACTCTCTAATGATGGCTGCAGTAGTCTTAGGGCTTGTTGTTCTGCTAGGAGTGATCTTGGGATTGGTCGCAGGATACTACAGGGGAACGTGGGTCGATACCCTATTCGTGTGCGGTTTGGGACAAAATTTTTATTTATACGAGTGCATTGTCAAATGGGCGAAAGAAAATGACTTGGTATATGGAACTGGGAAAAGCCGCGGATACCTTAGTGAACTATGTTCTGAGAGTAAAGAAAGAAGAGGATGTTCTCGTATATGGAGATGATATCGTCGATTTCGATGTGTTAAAAGCGACAGCTGCTGCTGTGAAATGCGCTGGAGCAACGCCAACTATAGTTGTTCACGAGACGCGCGAAATCTCTTTCCGTGAACCTCCTAAGCCTCTTGCTGCGGCAATGATGGATTCTGATGTCACAGTGGAATTCTCAGCCAGAGCTATACTCTACACTCAAGCTCAGACAAACGCCTTAAAGCGAAACAGGGCCTACATTTGCCTGACGTCTCTTGACCGTGAAGCAATGGTCAGAACCCTAGGCTGGGTGAACTATCCGAAAATGGTTGAGTTGGGAGATAAACTGGCAGAAATGACGACTAAGGCCAATGAGATTAAAGTAACCAGTCCCTCGGGGACAGACTTTACTGCGAAGATTGGCGGACGGAAGTTCGAGAACTTCGGCAGCACTGCTGACAAAAGAAAAGTCATAATGTTAGGTGGACAGACAGGCGGTTCTCCAATTGAGGAGACCGAAAACGGAGTCTTGGCATTCGACGGAAACGTGTGGCCTCCAGACGAAATCAAATCAAACATAAGGACCCCGATAAAATGTAAGGTTGAGAAAGGTATAATAACAGAGATCTCCGGTGGCGTAGAGGCTGACATACTCCGGAGATACTTGGCGAGCCTCAACGATCCTAACATGTACCGGATAGCTCATGTCTGCTACGGATACCATCCTAAGGCAAGAGTAACCGGCGACATATCGGAAGTCGAGAGGGTCTGGGGTTGCTTCCAAGTCGGCTTTGGATCGCAAGGACCGCTTCTCAGACCAGATCTTAAAGGCGCTCATGGCTGGAGAGCCGCATCACACGACGACGGCATCATACTAAAAGCATCAATATACCTTGACGGTGAACCCGTACAGAAAGATGGAAAGTTCGTCCACCCAGAGCTGTTGCCGATCATCAAAGAGATGGGCGTTGAACAATAAGATCGCAAATCCTCTTTTTTTAGCATGCGCTGCGTGCGTTGAGGTAACATTTGGCCGAGGTTTCATGGTAAAATTCTGCTGCAAACAAGGGAGCGCCTGCTCAAGACCGTTGAGACACAAATGCAGGTCAATTGCCAAGAAAATCAGACATAATCTGCAAAAATGGTGAAACTGAAAAAAGGAGTGTCATCGTATTCTTTTCTTTGTATACGGTTTGACATAGGCTTTCTTACTATGGATAAGTTTAAGTTTTACTAGATCTTCAACAACTTTTAGTGCCGCCAAACCAGAATCTATAACTGGAACGTTAAGTTTTTCTTGCAGTTTTTCATTAGTGCCCAAGAGACTACCGCATCCCAGAACTAGGACCGCGCGCGCTCAGCTCTGTCCTCCTCAATAGCCTTTCTGCCCTCTTCCGTTAGTGCATTCATGAGCTTGTTGGACTCTTTCTTTATGTCAAGAACCCTTACGTCTGTTATTCTAACAGAGGCTGACCTGTTGGTCAATCCATAATGCGCTATTTCATCAGGTATTAAACCGAGCGATTCTTTGCCACCTACTCCAATAACAGAGAACTTTCTTCCCAAGATGGATGCCAAATGAACGCTTGGTTCGTTTATGCCAACTACCGGAATACTTAACGCCTCTTTAATTGCTTCAAGGGCAGGATCGCCGAAACAATAGTCTATGACAGCGTCATATCCCTCTTTCTCTGCCTTTTCAGCCTCCAGTAATGTTGGTAGGGCCGCCCACGCTTCATCGTATATCGACTCTATAGATTCAGGCCCTTTTTCTATGTTGACTATGTCTATTTCTGTATCAGGATCCTTGTATTTCTCATATGCTTCTTTTATCATTTTATTCCACAGGTCTGTTGAAACTGGTACAATTACTTTTATTCGCATATCAGATGAGGTTGTAGCAAGTGATTTTTGACCATATCTCTGCGTTTATGGTTTTGTTTGTTCTGTTTCTGACGAGGTCTCCAACAAGGCTTTTTAGAGAGTGCCATCCGGCCTCAACTCTTTGATGCAGCCCGTAGAAGCAGTTGAAGACGCGTGGGTGCTCCCTGAAGAGGGCTACCATGCTTTTCCATGGCCAGCAGCCCTTGGCCTTCATTAGGCTGTTCTTTTTCGGTTTGATGTATGGCGTGCCTCCCTTCTCGGCGATGAGACTGCAGTTCCGGCGGGATAGGTAGCCGGCATCCGCCACCAAGCATTCGATATCCTCCAAGTTTCCTAAAAGTTCCCCAAGATGTCTACATTCATGCTCAGTTCCCCGCGTTGTCTCAAAAGTCTCGACTGTTCTTGCCTCAAGGTTGAATAATGCGTGGAGCTTAACGTATCCCCGCCTTCCACTGTCGCTGGCTGAAGACCAAGCGCAATCTCTCCTAGACTGGCGTAGTCCTGTAGCGTCTGCGCCCACCTTCTTCGCAGTCTCAAGTCTCTCAAGGATCTTCTGGTTCAGCTGCCTCATGTACTCTTCCGACAACCTTTTCCTAGTCCTGTATAGAGCTGTCCTGTGGGGAGCATGCTCCAAACCCAGCATGCGCAAACGCTTCTCATCCCCTTCAAGGCTTGCTGTATAGGCTCTTTCAGGCTTTCCCTCGATCTCCTGCCAAATTGTGACCACGGTTAAGGCCCTGGAGTCGTAAGGCTTACGTCCAATCCCCTTCCATCCGCTATCCCAAGGCGAGGGAAGCAAGTCTACAGCCCACTTCAACAGGCGGAAAGCCTCCTCACGCTCGATCTTGCAAAGATTCTCGTATAAAGCTCAATTAAACTCGCTTTTACGCCGTTTCATACATAAAAATAACTCTATTCATCAAAATAAGTCTTTACAAAATTTTACGCCAAAACCATCTTAGTGTTCTATCCCGAAATAGCCTTACACTTTGCAGTCTCTGAAGTATACTGTTGCTGGGGTTAAATAGTTTAGTGCTTTGTGTGGTCGCGTGTAGTTGTAGTATCTTACGAATGTCCAGTGTTTGTTGAAGAGGTGTGCTTCGTTTACGTAGGCTTTGTGGAAAGCTTCTATTTTTCCGATGGTTGTAGGCCTTCTTTTGCTTGCTGTGATGTGCTGGATTCCAAGTTCTTCACAGTGCTCAGTGAATTCTGAGAGTTCCCCTCTAGCCGGCTTGAACTGAGTCCCCTGGTCGGTAAGGACCTGTGTTGGAACTCCAAACCTTCTCACAGAGTTCTCAAGGAGCAGTATGGCACTTTCACCCGTAGGATTCCACACTTTCTTTGAGCCGGTGATGAACCTTGATTGGTCGTCTTGGAAGCTTACCATCCAATAATTGTCCTCGCAGAGCTTGAAGTCTGCTTGCCAGAGGCTGTTAGAATGCTCTCTTTCGAATCTTTTCTTACCCCAAGTCTTTCTGGACTCTGCAATTGGGTTGTTCAAACCTTCCTCACAGATTACCCGATAAATCCTGTTGTGAGGCACATTGAAGCCTCCTTGTTTGAGATAGCCTTCAATCTTGTTTGGACCCCACTCATACCTTTTCCTCAACATGACAATTTTCCTTCTTAATTGGGCACTGATCTCGGAGCCTTTCGGGAGTCCTTTAGGCTTTCTCCCAAGACCAACCCATCCCTCTGCTCGATACCTGTTCCACCAACGATAAAACATATCCCTACTAATCTGCGCCTGAACACAAATCTCCGCCACAGACCAGCCTTCCAGTCTCCTCTTAACAATCCACCTTTTCAGACGATCCCAGTCCCTCTCCACGCCAACACTCTCCATCCCTCACCTTAAGAGAGTGTAAGGCATTTATGGGATAGAACACAAAACCATCGTAGGAAAAACCTTATATAATGGGTGTAAGCAAATCAAACTAGTTTATTTACGGAGGAAAGATGGAAAATGAAGTTTTCCTTGTCTAAATCAGCTGTAACAAAGATGCAAGCGGCAATCATAGTAGTCATAATTCTTGTAGTTGTAATTGCCAGTGCAGCATACTACGTTAGCACGTTGCCAGCTGGTCCTACTGTGACACCTACGAAGAGATTGCTAAGGGTAGGCATGTCTTGGCCGAACAAAATTGATCCTGCTGTTGGCAACGACGAATGCAGCACGACAAGCTTATGTAATCTCTACGACCCGCTGGTATATCCTGTACCTGGAGGAGGCGTAAAACCGTGGGTTGCCACAAACTGGACGGTTTCACCAGACGGTTTAGTATACACTTTCACTATAAGACAGGGCATAAAGTTTCACAGCGGCCATGAACTAACAGCGGAAGACGTCAAATTCAGCATGGACAGGATGCTAACAATAGGTGAAGGGTTTGCGTACCTATTCTCACCTTATATAAATAAGACCGAAGTTATAGAAGGCAACCAAGTACAATTTACACTGAAAAAGACTTTCGGTCCATTCCTCATAGCGTGTATGAGGCTTTACATAATTGAAAAGGCAGAGGTGATGGCTCACATTGTGACGCCCGGAGCATATCTGATTTTAGGAGATTTAGCTAAAACGTGGCTGATCACACATGACGCGGGCTCGGGAGTCTATAAGGTTGTAGATTGTAGGGTAGAAGAATGGTACAAATACGCACTTTTCACGGATTACTGGGGCCCAGTTAACCCCAATGCACCTACCGAAGTAGTGCAAATGTACACATCGACAGGTAGCCCGCCTACAGAAAGAAACATGATGTTGAATAAAGAGTTAGAGATAACGGATGCATGGCTTCCCGCAGAGATTCTTGATGAGCTGGATGCAGCGGCAGGCATTAAGAAGATTAGTTGGCCAGAAATGTCTGAATATTACATGTACTTGAATACAAAGAAGCCGCCATTAGACGATATACACGTCAGGAAGGCCTTAGCATATATCTGCCCCTACGAGGAAATAATGACTGAGATATATTCAAGGTACACTTTAGCTACATCGTGTGTGCCCAAGGGTACACCAGGCTATGTTGATGTGCACAAATACTACACCAACTTGACTCTGGCACAACAAGAGCTTCAACTGTCCAAATACTACGGATATGGCAACCTTAGCAGTTACGTAATAGAGTTTCACTGGATCCAGGATGTCCCTGAGAGGGAGAGAGATGCACTGCTCTTCGCTGAGGCAGCTGCTCAGATAAACTTGACAGTCCAGCTAGTTAAGACTCCATGGACAAAAACAGTTGAGGAAATGGGTAGCGAAGCGACTTGCGGTCACATGTACAACATACTAGTGGCTTCACACTATCCTGAAGCAGGCTCATTAATAGAAACCAGATATCACTCAAAGGCTAGTGGCACGTGGGAACAGGGCGAGTGGCTCCTGAACGCGACACTTGACGCTGAGATAGAGGCTGCTTTAGAGACGGTAGACATTGACGAAAGGTTCGCAAAGTACGCGACTCTTCAAAAGGAAATAATGGAGATTTGCCCAACCATCTTCATCTTCGACTACAAGGCTACAATGGCTCAGCAAGAATACATCAAGATCCCGGCTATTGAGGACCCATCCTTGGCCACGCTCATCATGGGCTACGACAGGGTTTACAAAGATTGGGAAGTTCTTCCGCACTAGAGCCGATAGCTCTAGAGCTCTCCTTTTTTCGTGTAAATCTTAGATTTTAGACCCAATTTTTCTTTACTACTTTGCTGTGCAAGGGCTAATTTAACAAGGCGTATCCTTGTTCAATCTTTTTGAACGACGGTAAACTCGCGTGAGAACGAAAAGTTATTTAAGGTACCCTTCATTTTTTCTATCGTTAATCCATGGCGCGAGTGTGAGCACCCATGAAAATGACAACTTACATACTAAAAAGAATATTCCTGATAATCTTCTCTTTATTCGGGCTATCCGTACTAGTTTTCGTCCTAGCACGAGTGCTACCTGGAGATCCAGCACGAATGATGCTTGGACCTAACGCCGAAGATTGGGTCGTTGAACAATTAAGGAAACAAATGAGGCTCGATAAGCCATTATACGAACAATACTTTTATTGGCTGGTTGACATCTTTCATGGAGATTTAGGTTTCTCTATACTCACAAGACGTAGCGTTACAATTGATGTGATAGAGTATCTTCCCGCATCCCTTGAGCTGATATTCCTGGCCATCATATTTCAATTGGTCGGAGCCTTTGCACTTGGAGTAATCGCAGGCAGATATTCCTATAAATGGCCCGACAACATAGTGAGGTTAGTCTCTTATCTAGGAATATCAATTCCAGCCTTCGTGCTCGCCATACTATTTCAGCTAATCCTCGGCTGGTGGCTGAAATGGTTCCCACTTCAAGGAGTTGTTACCTCAGCCTTTGAACTTCCTCCGAGAGTAACTGGAATGCATACCTTAGACTCTTTAATCGCGGGTAGGCCAGACATGTTTCTGGACGTTTTATGGCATATGATGCTGCCGGCATTAGCGTTGTGCATGGGAGGAATGTTGCAAGACGCGAGGATAATACGGTCTGGCATGGTTGAGAACAAAGATAAGGATTACATATCCATGGCGACCTCTCAGGGCTTACCCGAAAGGCTTGTAATGTTCAAGTATTTACTTAAACCATCCGTGATTCCGGCAGTAACAATTATGGGACTGGACATAGCTGCGTTGCTAGCTAACGCTTTTCTTGTCGAGATGGTTTTCAATTGGCCAGGCTTCTCAAAGCTCGGCATTAGATTCATGTTGAATAAGGACCTAAACGGTATAGTTGCATTCGTTTTGGTAATAGGAATAATCTACGCGATAGTAAACATAATCGTCGACATCGTGGTCGTATATTTAGATCCCAGAATCAGATTGATGGAGAGAGGAGAATAAATGGCAACAAGATTGTCTGAAAAAATTAGGCAACTGTCTACGAGGTTCGATTTGAAAAGGAAATGGTTCAGATTTTCAAGGAGCTCATTATCGATCGTGGGGCTGGTGATTTCGGTTGCGACAATAGTTCTAGCTATAGCGGCTCCCATTATAGCTCCTTATCCTAAACACGCGGGTCTATTCACAAACTTAAAAGAACGCTTCCAGCCTCCAAGTTCAGCTTACTTGTTCGGCACAGACCAGATGGGCAGAGACGTACTTAGCAGAACGATCTTTGGGTTTCGGTACTCTCTACTGATGGCTGCGGTGGTCTTAATTCTTGTTGTTCCACCGGGAGTAGTCTCGGGGTTGATCGCAGGATACTATAGAGGAACATGGGTCGACACCCTACTGATGAGAATTGCAGACATATTCATTGCAGTACCGCCGTTGGTATTGGCACTGGCAATAGCTGCAGTATTGACTCCTAGCGTGTTTAACGCAATGATGGCTGTGTCATTGATGTGGTGGCCTTGGTACACTAGGATGGTTTATAACACAACATCAACGTTGAGGAATGAATACTTTGTTCAAGCATCTGAGGTAATGGGTGCCAGTCCCTTCCATATTGTATTTAGGGAAATTCTTCCCAATTGCCTCGGTCCAATCTTGACGAAGATAACGCTGGACGTCGGCTGGGTCATACTTCTCGGATCAGCGTTAAGTTTCGTGGGGCTGGGCGCCCAGGCTCCGACACCTGATCTAGGCACCATGGTTTCCGACGGCGGACAATACATGCCCAATTCTTGGTGGGTAAGCGTATTTCCGGCTGTGGCAATCTGCATCATAATACTGGCGTTCAATCTTCTGGGCGACGGCGTTCGAGACATGTTCGTTGAGGAGGCAAGATAGCAAAGTGGAATCGCTCTTAGACGTGAAAGATCTTCATATAAGCTACAAGACGTACATGGGCAAGTTAAAAGTTCTGAATGGCGTGAACTTCACAGTGCATCAAGGGGAAAAAGTTGGAATCATCGGAGAATCCGGCTGCGGCAAAACCACTACTATGAGGGCAATTCTCAGAATTCTAGCCACTAATGGTACAGTAGAGAGAGGTGAAATCTACTTCGGAGGAAACAACGTACTCAGAATGGACAAGAAGAAATTAAGCAACATGAGAAGAAAACACATAACCATGATATTTCAAGATCCGACGGCCGCCCTAAATCCTGTATTCAAAGTCGGAGACTTACTTGCAGACGTTGTTAGGTTCTCAGGTGATTTTGATGGAGATAAAGCCTCTAAAGAAAAACTTCGTGCTAGGTCTCTGAAGGTCCTCAAGGAGGTTGCATTACCCGATCCGGAAAGAGTGCTGGACAGTTACCCATTTCAGCTGAGCGGCGGCATGAGACAGAGGATCTGTATTGCCATGTCGCTGGCTACGGCCAAAGATCTTTTGGTTGCCGACGAACCGACCACTAACCTCGATGTGACAATACAAGACCAAGTCCTACGTCTTATGAAAAATCTTGTGGAAAAAAGAAATTTGTCAGTAATTTTGATCTCTCACGCGCTTGGGACAGTAAGGGGTACCGTCGACACAGTTTATGCCATGTATGCCGGGAGCATGATCGAAAGTGCAGAAACGGAAGAATTATTCTCAAACCCGTTGCATCCATACACTCAGGGACTTTTAAAGTCCGTTCCCAAACTAACTGGAGCGGGATTCTCAGAAGGTATTAAGGGAGGGGTCCCAGATTACATAAATCCTCCGCCCGGGTGCAGATTCAACCCCCGTTGCAGCTATGCCTTCGACCTGTGCAGAAAGGAAAAGCCACAACTCCTCAATGTGGATGACAGCAACCACAAAGTTGCCTGCTGGCTCTACCATAAGAGATGAAAGGCCATGGATAAAAATGAAGACCTATTAGTAGTCGAGAATTTAACGAAACACTTCAAAACTTCCTTCGGAGTGGTCAGAGCAGTTGACTCAATAAACTTCAAAGTAAAGCTTGGAGAAACCTTCGGCCTCGTGGGCGAGTCAGGGTCGGGCAAAAGCACAACGGGCTACATGATCATGGGAATCTACACGCCTACGTCAGGCAAGATACAGTTCAAAGGTCAAAATATATCAATGCACACTAAAAAGCGACCTAAACATCTAAAGAAGGATTTGGCAATAGTATTCCAAGATCCTGCCTCTTCACTCAATCCTACCAAAACGGTTAAAGATCTAGTCGGGTTGCCCTTGCAAGTGCATAAAATGGTGAAAAGCCGTGACGAACTAGATCAGAGAGTAGCTGAGCTGCTTGAGGCTGTGGAGTTGCCCTCTAAAGATTTTATGCTGAGAAGGCCGCGAGACTTAGGGGGAGGCGAGCGACAAGCGGTTGCAATCGCTAGAGCAATCGCTACAAACCCATCCTTCATAGTGCTTGACGAACCCACTTCAGCCTTGGATGTCTCTATTCAAGCTAAGATAATGAAAGTGCTGATGAGGTTGCAACAAAAACTCGGCATGTCTTACTTATTCATAACTCATGATCTAAGCCTTATGAGAAATGTAGCTTCAAGAGTTGCGATAATGTACTTAGCCCAAATCGTCGAGTTTGCTCCAACCTCTGCCTTCTTCCAAAATCCAGCACACCCGTACACTCAGATGTTGCTTTCTTCCGTGCCAGTTTTAACAAAAGAAGAGGAGAAGCTTAAGCCTAAAGGTGTGATCTCAAAGGGTGAACTCCCAAGCGCTATTAATCCTCCGCCAGGTTGTAGGTTCCATACCAGATGCCCCTTTGCAACCGAAATTTGCAAGACTAAAGAGCCGATATTTGTGGCAGTGGAACCAGGGCATCAGGTAGCATGCCATCGCGTGAATATGTAGCCTATAAGAATAATAATGCGCACTCAGCGTAGACTAGTGATCTTTGGATGTTGGTGATGAAGAAAGGCATAGTCTTTGACATCAAAAAATTTGCTGTAGACGGTGGACCCAGTATTCGAACACCATGTTTCTCAAAGGCTGTCCTCTTCGTTGTCAATGGTGCCATAAAATAGTCATGATTAACGCTTTTTGAATGTACTATGGTCTTGTTGTTAAAGCTGTTGCAACTTGTTATTTTTCACTGGTGGTTTTCCTTTGGTATATTAGCCCCCGCCAGTAGCAGATAAAATCAGAAGCTCGCTGCCCTCTTCGATTTCTGTTTCAGTCCCTTTTATGCCGCTCACGTTGACCCCATTTAACGAAAATAGCAGATAGGAGTTCACTTCATTTGTTTTTTGGGTTAAAAACATAGTCCCTGAAGGATTTACCATACTTATCTGCCAAGAGTCTCAAAACATCGATTATCCTTGCGTGGCTTTCTGCTTGAACGGTAATTTCGCTCTGACCTACTATTTCGCTCAAGGGACCGCGGAAGATTCGAATCTTGACTTCCATGACTGCACCGCATGTAATGTTCAACCTTCGCTATATGAGTTTTACGCTTGCTTAGAGCCTCAAAAATTTTGCAAGAGCGTTCAAAAATAAACGTGTAAGGGCCTCAAGATACGACTTCGGCGGGCAGGGAGGGTAAGGACATCACCCACTGTTTCAGAAAGTTCAATAGCTATTTAAGAAGAGCCATTGCTTTTTTTATCTTAAGGTTGCCATGTGTGTTTGTAATTGGCTCATTTGATTCATGCATCTTGGATCCAACTGGGTAGCTTTGCTTAAGCCTCTTTCAAAGCAGTCCTTGTTGTTCGAGTTGTCTCATCGCGTGTTCCAATCCAAGTTCTTCCAGCTTTTCCCGTGTTGGAATGCCTGTTTTGTTATCCCATCCTCTTAGTTCGTACCAATAGTCCAGCATTTTGTCTAGTACATCTTTAGATAAGACTTCACCCTTATATGGGCCATCAGGTAAGGGTTCTTCCATCAACCTTTTTGGTAGCAGGTCATCTTTTCTAGTTATTCCTTCGCGAATATTGAAGACCCTTTCAAGGTTACAAACCCTTTCGCCAACGGTCATCAGCTCGCCTATGGTAACGTCCCATCCCGTTGCTGCGTTGATTATTCCAGCAAAAGCTTCTAGTCGTCGTCCTCCACATGGATATACGGTCCATCTGCAAATTGGCAGGCAGTCATACAAAATAAATAGATCGTTTACAATTTTCACCAGTTTTACTTTTTCTGGACCCGTATAAAGTCTATCGGCCTTGACCGTTTCATCGATTCCTATCTCTGGATATTTTGTTTCTTCAAAAAGGTCGTCGCTTTCCATCTGCAAATGGCAGGCTCCCCTATTTGAGATAGCAAATGATAATCCATGGCCCTTCTTTCCTCTTCCCTCGTGCATAGGCATCTCTTGACCTTTAATGTGCATTGCGAATTCTTCTGCGCCACGACCTATTTTCTTAGCTGCTATCCTAACACCCTCAGCTAGTAGGTCTCCGATTCCTTGGCGTCTGGCGATTTTTTCTGTGAGCTGAACTATGGCTTCAGGGTTTCCCCAGCTGAGGTCCAATCCTTCGGTGTCCTTCATTGTTATCAACCCTTTCTCATAGCACTCCATGGCAAAGGCTATGGTCACACCAGTGGAGATAGTATCCATAGCGTACTTGTTGCAGAGCTCATTTGCCTTTGCGAGAGCCGCCAAATTGTCATTCATGCAAAATGAGCCTAGGGCCGCTGTAGTCTCATATTCTGGGCCGCAATAATCTGGATCCACCTCATATGGTTCATGAACTTGGACAATTCTATTGCATGGTATAGGACAATACGGGCAAGTGTTTGTTCTTATCAATATGGTTGCACTTACGGTTTCCGCCATCAAGTTTTTATGCCCGAAGAATGTGCACATCCTAAAGTTCTGCGTCGGCAAGCGACCAGACAACTGCCAGTATATAAAATCCGCATTGGACCCGTATTTGTCAAGAGCATCAGGCCAATAAGGTCCTCTCCGGGCGTTTTCACCCTTATTAGCCAATTCTTTCAACGATAAGTCAATCAATTTTTGCTCGTTAGAATATTTCAGTTTCTGCTTGCCGCGTACCACAATGGCTTTTAACTTCTTTGATCCCATTACAGCGCCCATCCCAGTTCTTCCAGCGACATGATTGAAATCGAAGAACACGCTAGCGAATTTAACAAGATTCTCACCTGCGGGACCGATGCAGGCGACAACCGCTCTGTCATCCTTGACTTCTTTGATTATGTTCCTTTGAACGTCCCTCGTCAATTTTCCCCATAGATCACTTGCATCTCTAACCTCCGTTTCACCATCATGAAGCCATAGATAGACAGGTTTAGCGGCTCTCCCTTCTATGATAATTGCGTCATAACCTGCGGATTTTAGCTCCTGACCAAAGAAACCCCCTGCTGAAGACTCACCCCAGATCCCTGTCAGCGGGGACTTCGCCATCACTATGTGTCGAGCGTTTCCAGGAATTGGTATTCCCGTTAACACGCCTGTCGCAATAACTAGTTTATTGTCAGGTCCGAGTGGATCGATGCCGCGCTTAAGTTCGTCGAACAGTATTTTCACGCCTAGGCCTCTTCCGCCTATGAATTTTCTTGCAGTACTCTCATTCAACGGTTCTTCAGAAGCTTTTTCGTCTGTTAGGTTTACTCTAAGTATTTTTCCCGCATATCCAAACATTCTTACTTCTCTCCACCAAGTTCCTTTAAAAGTTTCTTGAAAGCTTCTTTTCTATATTCATGTGTCACGTCATCTATTGTCCCAAATGTCAGTGCGCCTTCAAATGGGCAATACTTAACACATTCAGGTTCTCCTTCGCAAAGATCACATACCACAACTTTCTTTTTCTTTGGATTGAGCCCGATGGCTCCAAATCGGCAGGCCCCAATACACCAACCGCATCCGTTGCACCTTGTCTCATCAACGATGATTGCGCCAGTCTCATCACTTTGCCTTAAAGCATTCTGAGGGCAACTTCTTACGCATCGCGGATCTTCACAAAGAATGCAGGCAATAGCCATACTGCCGGTGGGTTCGAGGTTAACCACGCGGATACGGGATAGTATACGGTCGGTGCTTTTCTCTTTAGCCGCCGAGCATGCAAACTCGCAAATGAAGCATCCCAAGCACTTCTGCGGATTAGAAAGAATAAACTTTCGTTCCGTTTGAACCACCATTTTTTAATCTATTTTACAAGAACGGCACCTTATATAACCATTTTCATGTGTATGTATTTTGTAGTTCATGCCGTGCGACATGGTGAGAATAGCGTGGTTTTGATGTTGTCGACCTTTGTTTGCCTAATATTATTGTTAACCTAGAGGTGATAACCATTCAATACCTCTGTTGGAGTTATTTCAGCAATCAGCGGAAAATTCTTACCGTAACGCTGGAATTTTGGGTTTGATGTAGCCCATGCCTAGTTGCTGATTTTAATTATGTGAGTATCCGCGCGCATGAGCGTTGAAAAATTGTTTTCTGGCTTGTTTTTGCGTTTGGGGCTTTTTTCTGCCTTTAGTAGGTGAATGTTGCTATGCTGTTTGCTAGTTCCGGTGCATGCATGCATTCTAGATAGAACACCGCCAAATTTTTGCAGAAAAACTTAATTACTCCACAAAGCGCTGATTAGCAGATCTTTCTCATAAAAAATTGGGGTCGGCTATGTTTCTTACACATGAGGAACAAGCAATGCTGAATGGCGAGTACGGTGAAGCAGCCGAGATTGCCATGTCTGTTCTTGCGAAGCTTGGAGACATCTACAGGGCTGACAGAATGATAGAGGTAGAAAACGTTCATATAGACGGGGCAGCCTATGGGTGGATTGACGATGCTGGTTTGGAGTTGGTTGAGAGATTTTGTAACTCAGGAGCAACTTTCAAAATTCCAGCAACGTTGAATCCATCTTCAATCGACTTCGACATGTGGCGAGAGTTTCGGGTAACCGCCTCTATCGCCAAGAAGCAGTTCAGATTAGCTAAAGCCTTCATGAAAATGGGCGCAATTCCAACATGGACTTGTGCACCATATCAATACTGCACAAACTTACGATTCAGCCAGAACGTTGCTTGGGGAGAATCGAACGCTGTTGGGTTTGCTAACACAGTCGTAGGTGCGCGAACGGAAAGGTTAGGTGATCTAGCTGACATTTGTGCCGCGGTAGTGGGAAAATACCCACGTTTTGGTCTCTACCTTGATGAAAATAGGCGAGGGCAGATACTTTTTAAGCTTGACCAACTAGATGCTCAATCTTTTACGTGTACAGATTATGGAATTCTAGGCTTTTTCATAGGATCAATTGCTAGAGCTCGAGTTCCTGTCGTAGACGGCATACCCAAAAACGTGAATAATGATCAACTCAAAGCCTTTTGCACAGCTGCTGCAGTCGGAGGCCGAGTATCCTTGAGTCACATATGTGGCGTTACGCCTGAGGCTAAGACCACAACCGAAGCATGTGGGGGTACCAAGCCTGAAGAGAAAATTACTATCGGAATCAATGAGCTTGACGAGATCAGAGAAAAACTGAATACCCTCAGAGGAGGGAAGCCTGACTTGATTTGCATCGGCTGCCCACACTGCTCTGTGGGAGAACTGATGAAAGTGGCACACATTATGAAAGGCAAAAAGGTAGAAAAACACATCAAACTGCTGATATTCACAAGCAGAATGGGAAAAACGCTAGCTCGCGAAATGGGGATCATTGACGTGATTGAAAAGGCAGGTGGAAAAGTAATTGCCGACACCTGTTGGAACTTCATTCCTTCAGAAGAAGACATCTTGATGACCGACTCTGTCAAAATGGCTTGGGCCTCACTTCGTAAATTTACCGATGTTATACTCAACAATACGGAAAGATGCATCAACTGGGCACTAGGGAAAATAGACTGAAGTGCGTCACAGATGAGGAAAATGAAAATAAGATGTCACACCGTATTCAAAGGCACCGCAGAAGGAGAAGCTCTGGTAACTAAGCAACCATTATGTTTGTATGATTCCTTAGATCCTAAATCTGGCAATATTATAAACAGAAGACATGAGTTATTCGGGGAAAATGTTTCAGGAAAAATCTTGGTTTTTCCTTATGGAATCGGCTCAAGTACGAGTGCTGCAACGATTCTTGAGGCTTCTAGATGCGGCAAAGCTCCCAAAGCCATAATCAATCTAGAAACAGAGCCAGTGATTGCTGTTGGCGCCGTGTTAGCCGAAAAACTCTACAGACAAATCATCCCCATCGTTGACAAACCAGAGACGAACCCGATAGAACTAATAAAGAAAGATGACGTGGTAAAGGTCGACGCAAATCAGGGGCTGATCGAACTAATTAGGACACAAGCAGACTCTTTAACGCGCAAGAAAAACAACTGAACAGTAGTGAGTTAAAGTGAAAGAACAACCCTCCTTCCCACGATTCATAGCTTCAAGCTCGCCATCATATCTCTCCAGAAATCCCAGGCTAAGAAGCAGCTCTCCACGCCTAACAAGCCGTTCATCAACACTCTTCCAGTCCATAAACCTTCCCCTCAAACCCTTTCACCTCTATAATAATAGAGAAAAGACAGAAAAGCCTAATTACTCCACAAAGCAATCTAGACACATGTTTTAATAAAAAAAGAGGAAAATCACAAATTGAAAAACTTTGAAGGAACTTTCGTTGTTGCCGTAACCCCATTTACCTCTAATGACGAATTAGATCTTGTGGCTCTAGAAGGAAACATTGAGTATTACATCGAAAATGGTATCCACGGTGTGGTCGCAGGCGGAAGTACTGGTGAATTTGCTGCGCTTTCTGTCGAGGAGCTAAAGAAGGTGATAAAGACAGTGGTTGACAAAGTGAACGGGAGAGTCCCAGTTATTGCAGGAACTGCTGCTTGTTCAACAAAAAGAGTGGTAGAATTGACTAAATACGCGAAGGATGTAGGCGCCGACGGAGCAATGATAGTCCCGCCATTCTACAGTAAGCCCAAGGAAAACGAGCTTTACGATCATTACAAAGGCATTGCTGAAGCCGTGGACCTTACGATAATGCTATATAATAACCCTTGGACAAGCAAAATCGATATGCAGCCAGCCTTCGTTGCTAAGCTCGCAGAACTTGGCACAATACGATATATCAAGGAAAGCAGCAGCGATATCACTAGAATATGGAGAATCCTAAATCTGACAAAAGGCAAAATGACCGTGTTCTGCGGCGCGGACAACCTTGCCCTAGAGTCATTTCTGATGGGAGCAAAAGGTTGGATCTGCGTAGCGGCAAACATGTTCCCAAGGCACACAAGCAGACTGTACGAGCTTGCAGTTAAAGAAAACAATATTGAAAAGGCACGAGCCCTTTATTCCGATCTACTTCCTTTGTGTAATTTCCTAGAAGAAACTGGAAAATTCGCTCAACTCGCAAAAGCTGGGATTGAAATAGTGGGAGGAAAGGCTGGCAGACCAAGAAAACCTCTGCTCCCGCCAAGTGAAGAAGAAAAGCGAGAACTGAAAGAAATAATGAAGAAAGTTCAATCAATCAAGCTTTAATTTCTTGGAGACTTAAATTAGTGTTAATACTTAAGAGGTCAGACCTCGAAAAAATAGTGTCCATGAAAGACGTCATTGATGTTCTAGAAAAGGCATTTGCCGAGCTTAAAAGAGACACAGCGATCCTCCCTATGAGAGCAACAATAACTCTTGAGAAACAAGCTGGCTGGATGGGTGTCATGCCCGCATACCTCGAAAAAATGGGTTCGCTTTCAACAAAAATAGTCACTGTTTTCCAGAAAAACTTGGTGAAGGGCGTGCCCACTATAATGGCGACCGTCATATTGAACAGTAGCGAGACAGGCGCTCCTTTGGCAATAATGGATGGAACATTCATCACAGCAATGAGGACAGGAGCTGTATGCGGACTTGCCACAAAATATTTGGCGAGGAAAGACGCAAAAACCGCCGGAATTTTTGGTGCAGGTGTACAAGCAAGAACTCAACTGTTGGCAGTTTACACAGTTCGGAACATCAAAAAGGCTTTTGTTCACGATGTAATTGAAGAGAGAGCCAAAGAATTTGCAAAAGAAATGTCTGAAAAACTCAAAATTCCGATTGAACTAGGTAAGCCAGAAGACATAGTGAAAAAATCAGATATAATAACCTGTGCAACAACTGCTAGTACACCCTTCTTTGACGGCAACCTAATCAAACCGGGAACTCACTTGAATTTGATCGGCTCGTTCAAACCAGAAGTCAGGGAAGTTGACGAAGTAGTGATTAAAAAGTCAAAACTTGTGGTAGACCAAAAATCAGCCGCTTTGGAAGAAGCTGGAGACATAATCATTCCACTAAAAGCAGGCATTATAACTGAGGATCACATATACGCAGAGCTTGGGGACCTTGCAACAGGAATAAAACCAGGCAGAACGTCAGACTCTGAAATAACATTGTTCAAGTCCGTAGGATTAGGAATACAAGACTGCGCTGCCGCGTGGTTAGCATATACGAAGGCTAAAGAGAAAGGCGGATACACAGAGGTAAACCTGCTCAGTTAATGAACCTTCATCAAAAATTAGCTTCCCGTCTTTTTTCTGCATTTTCTAATATTCTTGTAAGAGCGTGCGCTATTCGTTTACGGCTTTTGTTGTTTTCTTAGTATTCTGCATGTTTATGGCAGTAATTGGGATGCTTCGGATGGCATGAAAAGATTGCGGAAAGTTTATCTTCGAGCTAAGAGGATGACGGCTCTGATTATCAATGAGACTCCGATGAGGACTATTATTCCAGACCAGAACGCAAACCATATCGCGCGCGCATTTGTTGCTTGTGGTAATTGGCATAGTGATTATAATCGTGGGGTTCTACATATTCACGATAGCGAGAAGGCGGCATCCCCAGACTTAGAGGAACCATCCGAAGAATAACCTATAAAGTCTATGCTCAAGAAGCGTCAAAATGGTGCGTCTCCGAACACACGAAAATATTTTTTCCAGCCGCTTCTATCATGTCTCCGATATCGTATCTAGGGAACATGCAAGAAGAGACTATTAGCTTGCCCCATTCTCCGCGTCTAAGTTCGTGCAGCATTTTCGTTCCCCAACCAGTTACAACCTCAAACAAATACTTGTCATAGTTCGGACTTACGTAAGGCAACTCGTCCAATTGCTGGGCAAAAACTCCCTCTGTCGCAGTGTACATTTCCACAACTGGAATCTGCCCGAAATATTTCTTGAGGACGGGTGCGTACTTGAACTGTATCTTGCGTACACTTGTGCAGAACAAAGCGCGAGCGAGAGAAGGCGCGAAATCTTATTAATTAATATTAGGATTTACTGGTAAATTGGTGCTGAAATCCCTTCCCCGGCGCCATTTATTGGGTTAGAATGCGCCTTTACTGCGAAACTATATATCCCTTTATTTTATTAACCAAACAATTCTGGCGGGATGACAGAAAAATGGGTGAAAGCGTTTCATCTTATCGTTGGGTGATGGTTGCCATCACATGGCTGATGTTGTTCGCCCAAGGGATGAGTTGGTTTTGTTTCTCACCTATGATGTCGACGTTGATGGAAGATCTAGCAATGACTGGTGAACAAGTCGGTCTGATTATAGCGTTGGTCCCACTATCCCTAGTTATACTATGTATTCCCGCAGGTTTGTTCGCCGACCGCTTCGGCGTCCGAGTTACAGTTTTGATAGGAGGACTGCTAATGGGCGTTTTTGGTTTGTTGCGAGGGTTCGCTACGGACTTCGCAATGCTAGCCGTAACCACCTTTCTTTGCGGGGCTGGGTATTCCATAGCCTACCCCAACATGCCAAAGGTTACGGGCATATGGTTTCCTCGCAAAGAATATGCTTTTGCAAGCGGCGTCATGTTTACGGGCATGGAGGTTGGCATGGCATTGCCATTCATTTTAGTTCCTTCTGTGTTGCTTCCTTGGATCGGATCGTGGCAAGGCGTTTTCATGACGATCGGAGCGCTCACTTTGGCGTTTGCCTTTCTATGGATAGTTTTGGCCAAGGAACGCTCGAAGTCAGCAAAGGCTTCTGCACAGAATTCTTCTACCGCGTTCGAGGGGGTCCCGTTTAAAGAGTCTCTTTCCACGGTACTCAAAAACAAGCCTATGTGGATCTTGGTGGTAACAACTTTCTTCCTACTCGCCCCCCAAGTAGGATTACTCGGATTTCTTCAAAAACTGCTCGAGTCAAAAGGGATAGACCCAACCACGGCAGGGTTAACGACGTCAATGACATTATGGTTCATGATCCCAAGCAGCCTCATTATACCAATTCTTTCTGATCGCACAGGTCTAAAGAAACCGTTCATCTGGGGTTTGTCGCTCATGGCCGGCATCGCCCTTTACCTGACAGGGACAACTACGGGCTCGCTTCTGTGGGCTTCGGCAATTGTCTATGGCTTTCTCATAGGTGGTATGGCTCCTATAGTGCTAGCGATGCCTGTAGAACTTGTGGGACCATTGCATTCTGCTACGGCTGGCGGGTTTATACTTGTTGGCGGATATTTTGGTGCCATGGTTGGTCCATGGTTGGTAGGGTCTCTTTGGGCCTCGTCAGGATCCTTTGTTCTAGCCATAATTGCATGCACGGTTCTGACAGAGATCGATGTCATTTGCGGTTTAATGCTAAAAGAGAGCCGTAAAGATAAGGAAGGTCGAGCGTAGCGAGTTGTGCTTGATCAAAGTAATGATCGCGTCAGTATTCTAATTTAGATTCCGAATTAAATTCCACTATTTTCAGAGCATTTCGAATCAAAATTACAAATTTTACAAATATTGATTTGAATTTCACACGTTGTTACATATGATTCTGGATTCGTATGATAAATGTAAATGAATAGTATCTAATGAGGAGAGAATCTTCGAAGATGTCAGATGAAAAAACCGAAAATAACGAGAGCATGGAAAATGAGCAGAAAGAAGCTGTTGAACTGCAAAATCAAATAGGTGAAAAAGATACAAGGAAAGAAATGGATAAACTTCGATCTGACGTTGATAAACTTTCGCTAGATCTCAAGGCAACCGTGACTGAATTGAAAAAGTCCATTGTGGATATTCGTTCAGCTATAAGCGAGATCGCCAAGCGGGAAGACCACCTAGCATAATATCGCTTGCATGGACAGAAGGAGCAGAATGGCCACTCTTCCTATATCATAGATTAGAGTATAATTACGAATCCTTTTCAAAATGGGTTGAAGATGAACTGTGGCGGCAAGTTAAAGTTTATGGTGAACTACCACGCAACATCTGCTTAAAACATCTGAAACGGACAAAACCTATGCGCACTGGCCTGTCCCGAAATTGGTGTAAAATGGTTTTTATTCCTCTTTTGAGATTTGGGGGCAGTTTTGTGCCGTACATCCGTTTTGCGGGCGCGATTTGGCGGAAACACCGTGCTTTTTACCATCCCTCGACACGGCCGAGACTAGCCTATCAAACAAGCCCAAATCAAGGACGAACAGGCAAAACCAGAATAAGTACCATTTTAGACCAATTTCGGAACACGCATGCGCACTATAATATAGTGATTTCGTAGGGTTCTATCTTCTCTTGCAGATTCCACGCGTTATCGATCTCACGGGGCGTCCAAACGAAAAGAATTAATGCGTTACTCCAAAGGGCGACCTATTTCCGTCGTGAGTTAGGCTCAGCGACATCGAACAGTCGAGGTTTTCGGGCAATACCACCGTGGGTATGCCGTAAAAAAGAACAGTATCTGTGCCATTGATGGACATGTACTCAGCCCTTATTGGTCCAACAAGACTGATGGTATAGGATCCCTTTGAAGCTAACTGCACCTGATATTCGCCACTAATACTTGCATTTAAACTCCAAATCATGGGTGAATTGCCATTCTCGGCGTGAAAAGCGTCTCCTTTTTGTACAATTATCGGAACGTAAAAAGGAGACGAAATGCTGTTTATTGTCAAAGACAGATTCAGCGTGGAGTTGTCGTACGGAATGTATATGACGCAGTACCATATTTCGTCTAGGTTGACAACATTTCCCTTGTTGTCAAATGTAAGGGTATACTGAGACTGTAATAATGCACCTTTTTTCACGATATCAGCCAGTGGGGCGTATTCTGTGGCTGACTGGTTTGAAGACTGGTAATATATGTAGCTTACAGTTGCCAATATAATCAGCCCAACCATAATCGCAACTGAAAAATATTTCCATTTAATGGATGGTGTTTGGAAGTGTTTTGGCTCTGTTGCTTTCGGTGGTTCTTCAACTTTGCTCATGGTTGTCACTGCAGCCTCTCCAACTGTGGATAGTTTGTACTTTCCGTCCTCTATCTTACGAACTAATTCTCCGAGGTTTTCAAGGTGATAGGTTAAGTGAGAGCTGGATATGCCCAGGGCTTCAAGCATCTCTGAGAAGTTCCTCGGCTTCTCTGAAAGCATTCGAAGTATCTTACGGCGGACAGGATGCTTCAATGAATTAAACATGGTTGAGTAGGTTTCCTCTTCACTTTGCATACGCTATCTTCCACCAAATCAATAGATGAAAAAACCTCAAGAAAACAATTTTGGTCAAGAAACCTTGACCAAGAAACCTTGACCAAGTTCAACTATTGGCGCGCGTGACTGAAAATTCGTTTTGGGCTTTGGGGGGTAAAACTTTATCCCCTAACAAACCACTTCCTCTGGTGTCTCGTGTGCTCAGAAGGGGCGCATGAAGGTGAAAAGACGGATGAGTTTAAAGCCAAATGCATAAGACTGCTCAAAGAAGTAGCCTTACCAGACCCTTGACAGTTATCCCTTCCAACTAAGCGGAGGTATGAAACAAAGGGTCTGCATCGCCATGGCCCTAGCAACGCCGAGGCACCTCTTAATAGCTGATGAACCCACCACTAACCTCGATGTAACAATACGAGATCAAGTATTACGCCTCATCAAGGATATCGTAGAAAAAAGAAAATTATCGGTAACCTTAATCTCTCAAGCGCTGGGTGCGGTTAAAGGCTTTGTAGATAAAGTCTATGTTATGTACGCAGGAAATATAGTTGAAGTGCTGAGACTAAGGAACTATTCTTAAACCCGTTGCATCCCTATACTAAAGGGCTTTTAGACTCAACTCCTAAGCTAACAGGAGGCGGTTTCTCAGAAGGCATCAAGGGAAGGGTGCCTGATTATATAAACCCACCTTCGGGTTGCAGATTTCACCCGAGATGTCCATTTGCAAAGACTATTTGCAAAATTGAGGAACCCGAGTTTATAATGATAGAACCTGAACACTACGTGGCCTGCCACCTTTACACTGAGAAGAGCTAAAGAACTAGTTTACCCTTGTATTGTCACGCTATTTCGCCGAGCAAACTCCTCAGATTTTACAATTTAATAGTAATTCTCAAAAGACTTAAACGTTTTTTATATTGAGGTATTTGTCAAAATGGAGCTGTTGGAAAGTTACACTTGAATACTAAAAATTACGTAGTCAAGCGGATGGTGATACTTTTTTATGATGGTGATACTTCTCCAGCTTCTTCCTAAGCAATTCGCTGACTATGCCAGCGCTTGCCTTACCTCGCACTTCTTTCATAACCATGCCCATGAGCATCCCAAATGCTTTTGCTCCACGTTCTTCAACCAAGCCCCTATTGGCTTCAATTATGGCATCAATGATTTTTCCAAGTTCTTCTTTGGAGATTATCTTTAAACCAAGCCCGCTGATTGCCTCTTGTATGCTTTTGTCTTCTTGTTTTGAGAGCCAGCTGAAGATTTCTGGCAAAGCTTCTTTTGTTAACTCCCCTGAGCTTATGCTTCTAAATATTTCTCTCATTTTATTTTCCGAAACTTTTTCTATTTGGACGCCGTCGCGTTTCAATGCCTTCAAGGTTTCAGTCAAAAATGCCGCGACAGTTGTTGATGAAACACCAGTTTCTTTCACGATGACTTCAAACAGTTCGCTGTACTCGGAATCTAAAATCTGCTTGGCTAGTTTCTGATTTAACCCATAATCCTTCATTAAACGTTCAAGTTTTTCTTCCGGAAGCTCTGGCAAACGCGAACTGACCTCTTTTATGTAGTCTCTTATTATCTTCGTTGGTGGAATGTCTGTTTCAGGATACATTCTTGCTGCGCCAGGTCTCGGTCTCATGTACCGTGTTGTTCCGTCAGGGTTTGCCGCTCGAGTTTCTTCTGGCACACCTTTTATTGCTTCGCGTGCTCTTTCCACCACCGCTTTCAACGCGTCTCTGACGTTTTCTGGATTATCCGCAACAAAGACCACGGCATCTCGTTCTCCTGCTCCGACGGCTTTCTCTAGTTCTTCGATCTCTTCTTCTGTTATTCCGTAGGCTGGTAGCTCGTCTGTGTGGAATATTCCGCCTACTCTTCCCCAAAACCTTGCCCTGTCAGCCATCTCTGTTCCAAGACGGAAATTTGGCAAAAGTTCCCGTTTCAGAAAGCCCTTGAATTTTGGAAGTTTCACAGCTAACACTTGTTGATTCTTGTCCAAAGCTTTTCGGATGACTTTGCATTTTGTCTGCTTGAAAACATCTGATACATCAAAAAACTCTTCTGTTATTTCCTCTTCTTTCACTCCACTTTTCTTTAATTCTTCACTTATTTTTATGAGGTTTAATTGGCGCTGAATTTCGTATTCTACAACAAGCGAGATGAGTTCAAGTTCCTGAACTCCTTTAATTTCTATTAATGCGCCGTTTGGAATTGATATATTTAGGTCTTGGCGGATTGTGCCTAAACCACGCATGACTTTTCCAGTGGCTCTCAAAATTCTTCCGATTGCAAATGCAACCTCTTCCGCTTCCTTTGGCGATTTTATGACGGGGGCAGTTGCAACTTCTATTAATGGTATGCCTAAACGATCTATACGGTAACGTATTATGTTATCTTCCTTGCCCATCTTTCTCGCCGCATCTTCTTCTAGACTTACATGCTCAATCGGGACTAATTTTTCTCCAACTTTCATCTTGCCATCTAAAGCTATTACACAGGTTCTTTGAAAGCCTGTCGTGTTCGAGCCGTCTATAACTGTTTTACGCATCACGTGAATTTCATCAACAGGCTTAGCTTTCATTATCATAGCTGCCGTCAAAACTGTTTCAACGGCCTCCATGTTTAATGGGTGGG